>Ga0154622_1127_pt10 | contig 12548 bp, 8 predicted proteins | sample Rifle2008BG13ft_FD_116051 | JGI IMG/M metagenome (GOLD analysis project Ga0154622, IMG submission 116051) | Candidatus Fischerbacteria bacterium RBG_13_37_8
TGCAATGCAATTGTGACCGGACATGCCGGCAAAGCATTCTTTGGCGGCGGTCTTGGCTACAGTAGCAAAGACCAGGAAACACGCAAAGGCGGCCTTGACCTCGTTGGTCAGGCAGGCGTCGATCTCTTCAAAAAAGATCCTATTAAATCAGGTTCGATATTTGCTGAAATCCGTGTCCCCATTGCTACCTCAGATCGTCCATTCGATGAATATCACAAGATTCTATTCGGTCTCCGCCTCATCTTCTAACAGTACCAATCATGAATTATCCAAGGGCCAGGAAAAGAATTTCCTGGCCCTTTTTTATTGCTGCGGACAGGTGTTCACAAGTTCACAGCTATTATCGAATAGTGCATTTTGTATACTTTTATGCATAGTTATTCACTGTTTGAACAAGTCGGAATCCAAAAAGAAGAAACCACGAAGGACACGACGAAAAGACTCCTGTACGAAGTGTGAATTATTCTGACAATTGCTATCCGCTAATATTGGTTACTATTCATATACATTCGCAAATACCTGTGAACTTGTGAACACCTGTCCGCCTTTTTAATAAAGCGATACAGGTACCACTTCGGGAGAATCAATAATAATATCATCAATAAATTTGGTGGTTTTATATTCCGGGGTACAAGTCATAATTACAGAATTAGCACGGTAGCCGCCTCCGAAGAAACGTATGCCTTTTAGCAATGAACCGCTGGTGACACCAGTAGCGGCAAACACAATATTTTTTCCAGGGGCAAGATCTTCGACATTGTACACTTTATCAAAGCCACCTTCGATACCCATTTTTTTTATACGTTCCTCATCACCATCCTTGAAAGGATAAAGTTTTGCCTGCATATCACCATTAAGACATTTCATCGCTGCCGCAGTGAGCACACCTTCTGGTGCACCGCCTATGCCCATAACAGCATGAACACCGGTACCTCTCATAGCAGCAGCTATGCCAGCACTCAAATCACCATCGGAAATAAGTTTGATACGGGCACCTGCCTGTCGAATCTGACGAATTAAATCAATATGCCTATCGCGATTAAGCACAATAATTACCAGGTCTTCTATATCGCGATTCAATCCTCGTGCAATATTTTTTAAATTTTCTTCGACAGGCGCATTAATATCGATTCTACCTTTATTGGATGGTCCGACAATTATTTTATCCATATAAATATCTGGTGCATTAAGGAGACCACCTCTTTCGGCTGCTGCAAGGACGGAGATAGCATTTTCAGTACCGGTTGCACATAGGTTTGTTCCTTCAAGAGGATCTACGGCAATATCAACCTGTGGGTAAGTGGAGCGTTTATCATCCATTTTTCCTACTTCTTCATTGATGTAGAGCATTGGTGCTTCATCACGTTCTCCTTCACCAATTACAATAATACCAGCCAGTTCAATTTTATTTAATTCTTCTCTCATCGCTTCGACTGCTTCATGATCAGAGAAACGACGATCACCCTGTCCCATAGTTTTAGCTGCGGCAACTGCCGCAACTTCAACTACGCGAAGGAAATCTACTGATAATTCATCAATAAGATTCATAATACCTCCTATAAACAGTGGTCAGTGATCAAAGGTCAGCGACCAGGAATCAGTAGTTTGAATAAGTGTAGGAGCGAACCCTTCTGCTCGTTCCTCTATCTCTATCAGATTATACCTGTTTGAAAGAAGCAAATCAATTTTCTCTGGTAAATAATGTGCGAATCATGATATAAACAGAAATATCCGCTACTCTCCTGAATTTCTCTGATGTTATTACTGGAGCATGCGGATGATTGTATTGCCGATATCTTCAGTGACCGCATTGCAGGTAGTCGAATCTTCCAGCATAAGACTTAATGAATGGTGCACATCATGTTTTCTCGGTATAATTCGAATTTCCTTTCCATAATATTCCAGGTCAAGCACTTTTGCTTCCTTAATAAAATGAATCCAATCATGATACCCGGCGTACTGCAGGTGTGATGCATCAAGAATCCAAAGGTTATTTCTGTCATTGATCCCACGCTGTCGCGTAAGATTAAAGGCTTGCATAATGGTTTCGCCGAGGTCAGAGGAAGGAGTGCCAGGGATAAGTTTAATCAATCTTGTATCTTCATTCTTGTAGAGGATATAAAAAGCTTCTTTTTTTGCATATAAAGAGAATCTTTTCATCATCCCGAATTTCAGTAGTGCCTGACCGATTTCTTCATTATGAAAAGGACATGAGACCGGACCATCCGCATGAGGTATCATGAAACTACGTCCATCAGTTGTGTAGTTTACGGGCAGGATATTCACATTTTCAGCTATGTACGCAACTCTCACTAGACGCGTAGTTTCCGGCAATGTTTCCAGTGGCTGTTCCTGTGAACCTAAATCTTTAGGCAGGTTGTGCACTGATGCATGTTTAATCGTTCTTATCTCCCCTTTTGTCATTAATAGAGTTTGAATTATCACATCACCGATATCTGCTGCTGAAGTAGTAAGCGGAATAGTTTTCAGTGGAACTGATTCATTAAATTGTGTAAAGATAGAAATGGTATCATCATTAAAAGCTACCGTAAGGAATCTTTGTTCACTTATTCGCTGAAGTAGCTTACCTAATTCTTGAGATTCGGGAGAACATTGAGTCATTTGATCTTTAATGAAGTTATAATATCCCGGGCGCGAAATACCTAAAGAGCTAATGGTTATGATGTTGTTACAATAATCAAGATGCATAGCAACTGTATCCAGGGTAAACTCTTTCCAGTTTGTATACCCTGAAGAAGTAATGAGTTCGTCAACTTTTTTAAATTGTTCCTCTTTCGCTTCAACAGAATCATTCCTCATTTTAAAAATGCCTGATGTTACGGGATGGCTATTTGGAGTTTCAATTGGATAGAAAGAGGACGCATTAAGGACAATGAGAGCAGTTTCTCCCAATGCGTTCGTGGGACTATTCCTGTCAAGACGGAAAGCAGGTTCTGAAAGAATCCAACCTGAGGAGCTTTTATGGAGAGTTGTTAAAAAAATAGCATCTTTCTTTAAAATGAACAGAGCCCGTTTGCTAAGAGGAACTTCAGCTACTTGCGAAATAACGACATCAATATCGTGCTGTTTTTCGATTTGTTGGTTTGTAAGAATGGAGGCAAGGGTAGAGGCAATTGTTTCAGCATCAAACAGGCAGGTGACAGATTGATCATGGGAAGGCATAAAATGTACCCGTCGTTTATGCTGTGATTGTTGCAACAACGATATAAAAATTATCTTGCTGTCGTAAAAAATTATTTCGAAAATGCGTGCATCTTTTGCAAATTTTGACATGCTTTTAAAACCTTCGCCTCGCAATGCATCCAGCGCAAGGGTATTAAGGTCATCACGATCAAAAACACCCGGTTGACATTCATTAAGTGCCGATATTATGCCTTTTACCGTAGCATCGGGTGCTATGCTGCTTTCGAGTATATGAAAGCTCGATTTCTCTTTTCTCCATAAAATAAATGGTGCCTCTTTTTTAATAAACACATGCACACATTTCATCCGCAGCAGGTAAAGAATGGAAGAACCTACCTTCTCTGATTCGCGTGAACAGCGGATAATTTCATTACGGAGCTGAATGTACCCATGGCCTTTTTTTAATTTATGAGGAAGAACTGCTATTTCATTTTCATCAAGAGTTACATGAAAATATGCTGCATTTTTTTCAAACGAGCGCCAGGTTTCGAATCCGAGTGCTTTCAGCAAAGCATTTTTTTGTAGCAATTCCTGCTCCGGATTTAATGCTTCACTACTTTCGGTCTGCTGTTCAAGTACTTTCAAAATACTATTACCTATGATTAAAGCAGTGCTGTCACCAGCAAGCTTGAACACAGGTTCAGCAGGCTGAAATTCTCCTTTAGATGAAACATTACTGCTCAGGATGTATATTCCTTCATCTCGAACATAAACAAAACACATTTTTTGCATATAGATACCCCTGAAAGCCTTATGATTGTACTTCAGTTATTGAAAAGTTTCAAGTCTTAATAAATTAAGGTTAAGGTTGAGGTTAAGATAAGCTTGAGGTAGAAGTCAAGGAGAGGTCTAAGATGAGTATGAGAAAAAGACCCTGCTTATCTTAATCTCGACATTAACCTCTCATCAACCTCAACTCCTGCTTAACTTTGACCTCAAGCTTATCTTAACCTCTTCTCTTTCTCTTGATTGCAATCTTATGTAATCTTCTTTAGAATAAGGATTATGACAAGAAATGATACTTCCTTTGATCAGATGAGCAGGACGCTTAGACGTGATATAAAGGAACTGTATAATTTTTATCTTGATGAAGAACGCCGGCGCAAGCTGGACAGCATGAAGCGTATGAGGCGGTGGTTTTATATTATATGGTGGACCATCAAAAGTCTTATTCAAAAATTATCACCAGCGAGACGTATTGTACTTGTGATCTCACTTATTTGTTTTATTTTGGGCAATACAAGGTTGCACTATGGAAACACGGTATTTGCCTTAGATCTTCAGCCATTGGCATTCATGTTAGTTTTTCTTGTACTGATGCTTGAACTCAAGGACAAACTGTTATTTCGGGAGGAACTGGAGGCAGGCAGAGCAGTACAACTTTCTTTAATGCCAAAGCAGGGACCCAGTATTCCCGGTTGGGAAATATGGCTCTTTACTCGACCGGCAAATGACGTTGGCGGGGACCTTGTAGATTATCTTAAGATAATAGAAAATCAGTGGGCAATCATACTTGGTGATGTATCAGGAAAAGGTCTCGCTGCAGCCTTGCTTATGGCAAAACTTCAAGCAACGGTACGTGCTCTCGCATCAGATAAAAAATCACTAATCGAACTTGGCAGACAATTAAATCATATACTCTGCAGGGATGGTATCACAGCTCGTTTTGCAACAATGTTGTACATGGAAGTGAACGCTCGTTCCGGAAAAGTGCGTATCCTCAATGCAGGACATATTCCACCAGTGATTATTGATCAGAAACAAGTTACATATTTGACGCCTGTTGCAATGCCTCTCGGAGCATTTCCTGATGCGAAATTTAAAGAACAAATCCTGGAATTACCACCAGATGCACTGCTCGTTTGCTGGTCTGACGGACTTACCGATGCCTGTAATACAGCAGGAGAATTTTTCGGCGAAGAACGTCTCAAGGCACTCTTTTCTAAATTGCAAGGCTTAACGGCAGAGCAAGTAGGCATGCTCCTTCGAAAGGAAGTTGAACAATTCGTAGGCGAAGCCCGTGCACATGATGATTTTTCTATTGTTATCCTAAAACGAAACTATTGATATTTCCATTTTTTATATATGCATGCATTAAAAATTTTGATTCTTGTCGCGTTTATCATAAGGCTGGCATTGCCGATTGCTTCATTTCTTGTATCCCCATCTTATGAGAATTTTTATATTCACATGGATTCTGATCAATATATTCAACTTGCGAAGCAAATTGTAAACAACGGCGATTTTTCCTTCCAAACTGAACCGGAATTATTCCGGACACCAGGGTACCCGGTATTAATAATTCCTGGTGTTCTCATTGGATATGTGGAGTGGATCACCATCATACTTCAAGCATTCCTTAGCTGTGCAACAATTTTTCTTATTTACAAAATCTCGCTGCAGCTTTTTAAAAATTCATCTGCAGCTTTTGCTGCTGCTCTCCTCTATGCTATAGAACCACTATCCGTTCTATATTGTTCCAGGATAATGTCTGAAACGCTCTTTTCTTTTCTCGTATGTCTGTTTATTTATTTAATTATTAGATATTTCAAAGATGGTTCCAAACTGCATTTATATCTTGCTTCCCTCCCTTTTATTGCAGCGATTTATACAAGACCAGTACTTTATTACTTTCAATATGTCCTTGCTGCTGTATTTCTCTTTTGGATTATTATTAATTGGCAGGACAGAAAAAAACATTTGCTGATATTCTGTTCATTCATAATAATCATCTTTCTTTTAACAAGCGTTTGGATAGTTCGCAATGGGATAATGACAGGTTACTGGAAATTCTCTTCTACTGTTGATATTACTCTCTACTTTTATAAAACTCCAGCAGTTCTTGCTGCAAAACAACATAGATCTCTGAACGAAGTTCAGGATGAACTAGTAAAACACTATCTCAGTCTCCCTCCATTGAAAACATGGACTGTCGTACAAAAATATCAATACATGAGAAACGAAGGCTTAAAAGTAATTATGAATAATCCATTCCTGTATTTAAAAACGCATGTGAAAGGATTTTTCAGAATATTGTTTGATCCCTCTATAAAGGATTATATGAATTTATTCCAATTCAAAGGTTTAGGTTCAGGCTATTTTGGTGCTCCGCTTGATATGCATTATTTCAGCAATATCATGAGTCACGCAAGAAAAGAACCAGCATCATTTTTGTGGTTTCTAATTCTTGGCATGCTATTAATTACACATTATCTATTCACTATAATATCAATTTCAAGCAGGAAATTTCAATGGGATCTGTCAATCGTGCTTATCTTTATTCTTTTGGCATACCTGATTTTTCTTTCCGCAGGTGAATTAGGAATTGCACGTTACCGGCACCCTGTTATGCCTTTTCTTAGCATCATCGCCGCTTTTAGCATTCAAAGATTCATGCATTATTTTTCTCGGCGAAAAAATCTGACAAATGAATAAAATAAAACAATTACTGCTCATTGCTTTCATAATCAGACTTATACTGCCTATCATCGCATTTCTTGCATCTCCTGTTTATGAAAATTTCTATATTCATTATGACTCTGAACACTATATCAGCCTTGCAAAAGAAATAGCTCAAAACGGGCGATTTTACTTTGCCAATCAATATCAGCTCTACAGAACCCCCGGTTATCCACTATTTCTCGTTCCCGCTGTACTATCAGGAAATGTGGAATGGACAACTATATTTTTACAGATTATCTTAAGTTGCGGAATCATTTACCTCGTTTATAATGTATCACTCCTGCTCTTTAAAAATACCTCCGCCGCCTATTTCAGCGCTCTCCTCTATACCTTTGAACCACTATCCATTTTATACTGTTCCAGAATAATGTCGGAAACTTTATTTACTTTTTTGACCTATTTATTTTTATACCTCTTGCTCTGCTATTTTGAATATAATCTAAATATCTATCTCTATTTAAGTTCAATAGTGCTCGTTTTTGCAATATATGTAAGAACAGTACTTTATTATTTTCCCGTTATACTTATAATAACAGCTATTATTTATATAATATTCAAATGGAATCAAAGAAAAAAATATTTGCTCGCTTTTAGTTCGTTTTTCGGTATAATAATTATTTTAGTGGGAGCATGGCATGTGCGAAATGGTCTATTGACCGGTTATTGGGGATTTTCTATTATAAGTGATGTTACAATATATCTCTTCCACGGCTCTTCTGTTATTGCAGAAAAACAAAATATTTATCTCCTTGATGCTCAAAAACAATTGATGGAATATAACTCAAATCTCAAATCGAAAGAAAAATTAACACTAGCAGAAAATTATAAACGCTTGCGACAAGAAGGAATCAGAATAATCTTAAACAATCCATTGCTTTTCCTTAAAGCCTATACAAAAGGATTATTCCAGCTTATGTTTGACGCTGGAACAGCCGATTACCTGCATCTGTTTCATTATAATGCAAAATATCTTGCTCAAGTTTTCATTAAGATAAATCAAAATTATTTCAACAGCATAATGGTTTTGGCCAGAAGTTCATTGCGATTATTTATGCTTTATTCGCTACTTATGCTTATTTTATTGCTTTACATAGTGCTTGCTGGTCGTGCTCTGTTTACAAGAAAAATATACTGGAAAAGGGAAACTGCCGTGTTTTTCATCATGTTACTGTATGTTTTCCTGGTTTCTGGTGGGGTATTAGGTAATGCACGCTACCGGCACCCTATTATGCCAGGTTTAAGCATTCTTGCCGGTTATAGTCTTCATAACATATTACTTAAACTGCATAAACCAGCTAAATAATAAAGAGAAAAAAATGAAAGCACTCATCATTGAAAAACCTGCAAGCATAACAACAGCTCCTCTAAAAATGATTGAGCGTGAAATACCTAAACCATCAGCCAACCAGGTATTGCTAAAAATAAGCAAATGCGGCATTTGTCATACTGACCTTCATGTAGTAGAAGGTGATTTACCACCGGTAAAATACCCGGTAATTCCGGGACATCAAATTGTTGGACAAGTCTTAGAAATCGGAGATGCAGTACACAATCTCAAAAAAAGCGATAGGGCGGGTGTCGCGTGGCTGCACCGCTCATGCGGAACATGCCGGTACTGCTTAAAAAACATGGAAAATCTATGCGATGCTCCACTATTTACCGGTTATAGTGTCGATGGCGGTTTTGCTGAATATGCTATTGCTGATGCAGATTTTACTTACAAACTCCCCGATGGATTTTCAGACCTCGCAGCAGCCCCACTTCTGTGTGCTGGCATCATCGGATACCGTTCATTTAAACTCTGCCGCATAAAAGAAGGAGAAACACTTGGATTATACGGCTTCGGTGCCTCAGCCCACATCGTTCTTCAAATAGCAAATTATTACAATTGCAAGGTGTTCGTTTTCACGCGTTCAGAAAAACACCGGACATTGGCTATAGAACTTGGAGCCGCTTGGGCGGGATCCTCTGAAGAAAAACCTCCGGTAGAACTGGCCTCAGCAATTATTTTTGCACCCGTTGGTGCACTGTATATCAATGCCTTGAAAGCATTGCGCAAAGGAGGAACCGTGGCAAGCGCCGGTATTCACATGAGTCCAGTCCCTCAATTTCCCTATGAGTTGCTCTATCATGAACGGATTATGCTCAGCGTCGCCAATAGCACGCGCGAAGATGCTCGTGAATTGCTCCATCATGCCGTCCTAATCCCAATTAAAACCACCGTCGAAGTGTTTCCCCTCTCAGAGGCAAATAATGCACTCCAACTCCTTAAACAAGGAAAAATAAATGGCGCCGCTGTACTGGAAATTGAATAAAAATAATTCCGTTCTGAAACCTATTCCATAGCACTCACGTCTACTTATATAATAAAATTCACTAAAGGAATACGTATGCATCATGACAATTTACCCGATAATAATGAGAAACATTTTTCGCGCAAGAAGGTCATCATACTTATTGTATTAGTCGCAACTCTTTTCTTGCTCTATACATTGAGCAAAGCAGAAGAAATTAAAACCTATTCAAAAACTGATATTTTTGATATTCCTCAAATTGATCAGGAAATTAAAATAGATGGAATAATGGATGAACCTGCATGGCAAAATGCACTGAAAATATCTTTTAATAATGAAATCTCACCCGGTGATAATACACCTGCCTCTATCGAAACCATTTTTTATATAATGTATGATAACCATAATATTTATGCTGGTTTTATCGCACAAGATCCTGAACCTGCAAAAATAAGAGCACACATCAGCGACCGCGATAAAGCATGGTTGGATGATATCGTGGGAATTTTCTTCGATACATTCAATGACGAAAACAGGGCATTTGGTTTTTTTGTCAATCCGCTCGGGATTCAAAATGATGAAATTCAAAGTGACGGCGGAAGAGTCGAAGATTTATCATGGGACGGTATCTGGGACTCTGCCGGCAAAATCACTGATGATGGATATGTCGTTGAGATAATGATACCTTTCCGCACTATTCAATTTCAACGCTCTGCCTCCAAACAAATCTGGGGATTCGCTCCAGTAAGAATTTATCCAAGAAATCAACGCTACCAAATGTCTTGCTTTAAACTTGACAGAAATAATGACTGCTTGCAATGCCAGTTTCCTAAAATCTCAGGATTTGAAGGTATCTCCCCGGGAAAAAATATTGAACTGAATCCTACCATTACAGGAATTCGCACTCGCACCTCGAATGCCTATGAAGATGAGCCAATTCCTGAAACAAACGGCAAAGCTGATATTGGTCTTACGGGTTACTATGGACTTACCACGAACCTTAGATTAAGTGGAACTATTAATCCAGATTTTTCACAAGTGGAAGCCGATGCTGCCCAATTAGATGTGAATAAACAATTTGCCCTTTTCTACCCTGAAAAACGTCCCTTCTTTCTCGAGGGCATGGATTTTTTCTCTACACCACAAAACATCGCCTATACAAGAACAATGGCTGATCCTGACTGGGGAATTAAACTTTCCGGAAAGGAAGGCAAAAATTCAGTGGGCTTGTTTTTTGTCAGTGATAACATTACCAATCTCCTCTTTCCTGGCTCACAAAGTTCAGATTCAGAAACCTTAGAACAACATAATACCGCCGCAGTTCTTCGGTTCAGACGTGATTTTGCTAATTCTTCCAATATCGGCATTATAGTTACTGATCGCGAATCTGCAAATTATCATAATCGCGTCGCAGGAATCGATGGTTTACTCCGCATTACCAAGTCTGACTCAATAACTTTCCAGTTCCTCGGTTCAAATACTGCCTACCCGCTGAATATCATCACCGATTATAACCAGAAAACAGGAAGTCTTACCGGGACTTCTTCCCGTATTTCATACGCACGAGAACAACGTACCTATTACCTGAATGCTTATTATGAAAACTTCAGCCCGGATTTCCGCGCTGACCTGGGATTTATCCCGCAAGTTGATTATCACAAATGGACTCTCATGGGTCGCTATTTTATCCGCGGAGAAAAAGATGATTTCTTCGCACTCATTGTATTCGGACCCGATTACCATGAAATAAGAGATTATTCCAGCAACCTGCTTGACCGCATCGCTGAAATAGAATTCGAAGCACAAGCCCCACTCCAATCTTACTTCTACTGGAATACTACCTACAGAGAAAAAGTTTATGACAACGTTTCTTTCAAAAATCAGTTCAGCCATTTTCTTTACTTCCAGATTAAACCATCCGGCATCATTTACTTCGAATTCGAAACTAATTTCGGCGACGATATCGATTACGATAATACAAGACCCGCAAAATTGTTTTATGTTGAACCAGAAGCAATTATTAACCTGGGCAAAAATATCTCCGCCTCCATCAGCTATGAATACCACCACCTAAAAGTAGAGGAAGGTGAATTGTTCCGCGCTCACCTTGCACAATTGAATTTGACATACCACTTTAACAGTAGGGCATTTTTCCGCGGTATCATTCAATATGCAGACATAAACCGGAATGCAGCTCTGTACTTCGATGAAGTAGACCCCGAAGAACAAACTCTCTTCGCACAACTCCTCTTCTCCTATAAACTAAATCCACGCACCGTCCTCTTCCTCGGATACACCGATAACCGCCTCGGATACCTCAATACCAACCTCGCTCAAACTGACCGCACCCTCTTCATCAAAATCGGCTACGCCTGGAATCTATAACAACCTCCCTCCCTTATATATTAAATTAACCCACACACAAATTTTGCTGAAAATTGGCGAGGGCGCTTTGAAACACCCTGCAGGTCATCTTTGCGGGAGGAGCTAATGTTATGCTCCGACCCCAAATATATTTGCAAAAATAGCCGAAAAACATTATTATGTCCAAATAAGGAGTTAAATATGAGAAGAAATACATTTATAATTTCCTTCATTTTTCTAATTTGTTTAGCAATTTTTGTGAATTCGCAGGAACTAACACAGCAGGAAAAACAATGGCTGTCAAAAGCAACACGCAATGATAAAAATGGCTGGATATATCTTCATATTGAAGGCAAGCCATTCGAACGGGGTTTTCAGCGCGGGTACCTAACCGCAAATGAAATTGAGGAAGTACTGAGCACATTAGGACATCTTGCTAAAAATGAAACAGGCAAAGATGTTGATTTTTTTGTGAAAGTATCCGCGGAATTATTCAAGAATAAAGTTTCAGAAGAATACGTAGAAGAGATGAAAGGAATGGTTGCAGGTGCAGTAAAAGCCGGCAAAAAGATTACCTATGATGACATGTTATTTATAAATGGTTTTATTGATGTGCTCTGGCACTGGTGGCCGCAGGTAAAAGATCAGCCGGAACATCCTAAACAGCCTGAACCTGGTTGCAGCGCTTTCATCGCAACCGGTGATGCCACAGCAGACGGTAAAATTGTAATGGCACATAATTCATGGTATCACTATGCCCTTCTGCAATACTGTAATATAATCATAGACATCGTCCCTGAAAAAGGTCATCGCATATTGATGCAATCATGGGGTCCTTCCATATACAGCGGTACTGATTTCTTTGTTACCGGCGCAGGTCTGGTCGGCACAGAAACCACTATTGGATTTTTCGTAGGTTTTAACAAGGAGGGAACACCTGTCTTCGAGCGCGCTCGCAAAGCTATGCAATACGCTAATACTATTGATGAATGGGCAAATATAATGATTAAAAATAATAACGGCGCTTATGCAAATTCATGGTTGATAGGCGACCTGAATACGAATGAAATTGCACGTCTTGAACTTGGGCTAAAACATCATTACCTTGAAAAAACAAAAAATGGTTATTTTACCGGTTCCAATATTCCGCATAGCATGGAAATATTGCGCGATGAGACAACCGGTGTATGGGATGATGTAAGGGATTTCCGTGTTTCACGCCAT
>Ga0154622_1016_pt6 | contig 12503 bp, 9 predicted proteins | sample Rifle2008BG13ft_FD_116051 | JGI IMG/M metagenome (GOLD analysis project Ga0154622, IMG submission 116051) | Candidatus Fischerbacteria bacterium RBG_13_37_8
GTAGAGATGATGCGTTTTCTGATTATAACCTGCCATGTGCCAGCGGGTGCCGCCAGTAACAGCAAGAGTTCTTTTATTAATCAGTTCGCCGGTAGTGGCAGAAAAAATATAAAGTGTGGAAGTAAATCCATCAATGGCAATGACTTGCTGTAATGAATTATCTACGGCTATTTTTCTGATTGGCGGAGGCGGAGTCTGGTTGAGATTAATCATTTGTTCAATATGTTCCACCCATGGTATTCGTTTGATTGCATGCGTCTTGAAAGGAATCATGAGCAGATCTTTGCTTTCCCTGCTGGATAGAAATGCGTCACCATTTTCTTCATTCACGGCTGTCATTTCATATTGTTCAGCCGTGTCAATGGAGATTGCGGTTTGTTTATCGGGCAGGATTATGTGAAAGCTCTTGCTGCCGATAACATAAATATTACCGGTATGGTTGTCGATAGTCATTGCTTCCATTTTGAGGTATTGCGGGACACGATTTTTGATGGGAATATTTATGACGGAATAATCATTTCCATCAATTAATGAAACTGAAGAAGTATTGGTGTTCACCAGGATTATGCGGTTTCTTGTAACATCTGTTTTAACCAATAGTGGTCCGGCAGCATTAACACTGAGCTTATTCTGTGCAAGAAAATCCACCGTAATAACATGGTATTCAGCGTGAATATAGCAGCAGAACCACAATGAAATGATAAGCATAAATGATATGACTTTTGACATAGAACCTCCGATGTAATAAAGTGGTCAGTGGTCAGTGAATAGTGGTTAGAAAGTATTAAAGCTCCTTCGTTTTCTTAGCATAAGTATATATGCCACATATTTCTGCGAAAGTCAAATGAATTGAATGTATCTAGAACATTTAATATCTTTAGCTTATTTTTACTTTATAAAACAAATGAAAAGTATGTACTCAGCTTGACTTTTTGGGGATAATTGCGGTAATATTTTCCTACTATCAGGATTGTAAAAATCAACTCGAGTTGAATTATCATTCAATAACGTAGAGGAGTGATCAAGATCATATGTTCAAGGTTCTATGTTCAAAGTTCAAGGTTAGTAGAGGCTTCGCATGCCCGGAGCTAAAGCCCCGGGTTATTAGCTGCTCACTGATCACTGCTTACTGATCCCTGATTATAGGAGGAAATGTTCATGAGCAACATCGGTTTATACGATGATAAGTACAAGAACTTCGAATGGAATGATTCGGCCAAAGAATTGGAATTGCATGAGAATGAAGCTAAAAATATCGGATATTTATGTAGTGATAGAATTTGTGAGAAGGGATTCGGTCAGAAACTAGCCCTGATCTGGGAAGGTTTCAAAGGCGAAGTACGGCGTTATACGTATGATGATATAAGATTGCATAGTAATGCATTTGCACATTATTTTACCGGGCTAGGTTTAAAACCGGGTGATCGGATTTGTTTATTTATGGACAAGATTCCGGAATTATACATATCATTTCTTGGAGTCTTGAAAATGGGAGGTATTGTACAGCCGCTTTTCTCGGCATTTGGTGAAGAAGCGCTGTTGACGCGGATTGATGATGCGAAGACGAGCGCTATTTTGACGACAAAGAAGCATGCGGGGAAAGTGCGCCGGATACTTGATAAACTTCCGGAACTGAAGCACATAATAATAGTGGATGCAGAAGGGGAGTTGCCGGGGAAAAATGAGAAAACGTATTCGATGGAGAAAGCGCCGAAGGTGGAGCATGTTGATATTTACCCGGTAGAACCTGAGACTCCGTCGGTATTGCATTACACATCCGGGACGACTGGTAAACCGAAGGGAGCGCTTCATGTGCATTCATCGATCATAGCGCAGTATATAACGGCGAAATGGGTGCTTGACCTGATGCTGGATGATATATACTGGTGCACAGCGGATCCAGGATGGGTTACGGGAACTTCATACGGTATCATAGGACCATGGTCGAACGGTGTTACGCAGGCAGTGTATGACATCGGATTCAGCACGGAGAAATGGTATGCCTTTATTGAGCGGAACCGCGTGACGGTTTGGTACTCGGCGCCGACAGCGATACGATTACTCATGAAAGAAGGAGTCGAAGCGGTGAATAAATATGACCTGTCATCACTGCGCCATTTGATAAGTGTAGGTGAACCGTTGAATGCCGAGGCAGTTATCTGGTCGGAGAAAGCATTTGGGAAACCGTTCCATGATTCGTACTGGCAAACGGAGACAGGCTCTATCGTTATTACGAATTTTCCGGGACTGAAGATAAAAGCCGGTTCTATGGGTAAAGCATTTCCCGGCATAACGGCAACGGTTGTAAATCAGAGTACCTTCGAACCGATAACCGAAACGGGAATGGTTGGACTTATCGCGTTGAAGCCTGGCTGGCCATCAATGTTTCGCACGTATTGGCACAACAAGGAAGTCTATGAAAATAAATTCAAGAAAGGGTGGTACTTGTGTGGTGATCGTGCCAGCATTGATAATGAAGGGTATTTCTGGTTTGTGGGACGAGATGATGATGTAATAAATACAGCGGGACATCTTGTGGGGCCGTTCGAGATAGAATCAGCATTGCTGGAACATCAGGCAGTAGCTGAATCAGCAGCGGTGGGGAAACCTGATCCTATCAATATGGAAGTCGTGAAAGCGTTCGTGGCACTCAAACCGGGATTCAGTCCAAGTTCTGATTTGGAATTGGATATTATAAATTTCATACGAAAAAAATTGTCTCCATTAGCTATGCCGCAAGAAATAGAATTTGTTCCGTCCCTGCCGAAAACACGTAGTGGCAAAATCATGAGAAGATTATTACGTGCGAAGGAATGGGGACAGGAAATTGGTGATACATCAACTTTAGAAGATGAATAAATAAATTGGAGGAACAATGCCGGACGATATTAAACAAACTATCATTGAGTATATAAAGAAAGAATACCTGGATGAAGATTCAACAGATGAAGTAACGGAGAACACACAACTGATAACCAGTGGTATTGTAGATTCATTTTCCATGGTATCATTGAAAATGTTTCTTGAGAAAAAGTTCAATATCAAGATACCGGATGAAAAAGCTACCCCTGAAGCATTTGACAGTGTCAACAATATCATAAAATTACTTAAAGAATTTACCCAGGAGGTATAATGGTTTACAGTGATAAAGCAAAGAGCTATTTTGGTGAGACATTGAACCAGATACAGAGCCAGGGATTATTTAAGGAAGAGCGATTTATCTGTTCACCGCAGGCTGCAAGTATTGATGTGGAATATCCGCAGGGAGCACCGCAGAAGAAAGTATTGAATTTTTGTGCAAACAATTATCTTGGATTATCGAGTCATCCTGAAGTGGTACAAGCGGCGCGTGAAGGATTGGACACCCGTGGATATGGTTTGTCCTCCGTAAGATTTATCTGCGGAACACAAGATATTCACCGAACACTTGAACAAAAGCTCAGTGAATTTCTTGGGACGGAAGATACAATACTGTTTGCTTCATGTATGGATGCGAATGCAGGAGTATTTGATGTCGTATTGGACAAGGAAGATGCAATGATTGCCGACCGCCTTGTGCATGCATCGATTGTTGACGGGATGCGATTATGCAAAGCGCAATTATTCAATTACAAGCATTCCAATATGGCACACCTTGAAGAAAAATTGAGAGAATCGCAGGAATGCCGTTTCCGCCTGATAATAACTGATGGTGTATTTTCGATGGATGGAGATATTGCCAAATTGGATGAGATATGCAATCTGGCAGAAAAATATGATGCGATGGTACTGGTAGATGATTCACATTCCACCGGTTTTATGGGGAAACATGGTCGTGGCACACATGAGCATTGCGGTGTATTGGGACGCATTGATCTGATCACCACGACACTCGGCAAAGCACTCGGCGGAGCATCAGGCGGCTGTGTAAGCGGTCGCAAGGAATTAGTTGAGCTTTGCCGGCAGCGTGCGAGGCCTTACCTGTTCTCTAATACGATTCCACCCGTGATTGTAGCTGCTGCAATTAAAGTAATTGAGCTTATTTCAAAGACGACCGATCGTCGCGATAAACTGGAAGCCAACACACTCTATTTCCGTAAGGAAATGACCCAGCGCGGTTTCGATATTAGGGAAGGTGTGCATCCCATAGCGCCGATCATGCTCTATAATGCGAAATTGGCACAGGATATGGCTCGTGATCTCTACGCGGAAGGAATCTACGTGATTGGTTTCGCGTTCCCCGTTGTTCCGCAAGGTCAGGCTCGCATTCGCGTTCAACTATCTGCCGCACATGAACGGGAAGATATTGATAAAGCGATCGCAGCATTTACCAAGATAGGTCAGAAATATAATATTCTCGGCAAAAAGAAAGATGAAATTATCAAGCTGTACGGCTTATAAGAAGCAGTGGACAGTGATCAGTTAACAGTGGTCATAATTATTGTAGGGGCGGACCAATGCGTCCGCCCTAACGAAGCAATCCGTAACGGACTAAAGAATGCCACAAAATCACTAAAGCACAAAATTTCACTAAAAACCTTATGAAAGTATGTTTTTGTGGCGTTGTTTTATGCCGTGCGGGTGTGCTCGCAAAGAATCCCATTCCCCATTCCCTAGTCCCAGATCCCTACAACCTGTATTCCTGGTCCACATCAATCCAGAGGTGCCGGTAACCGCGCAGGCGAATCTTCCATGTTATATAAACCGCATTTAATGCTGACTGCGGATCATTAGTGTCGCGAAGTATCGTTGAGGGAAGGGTTAAGGTACTCTTTCCCTCGGCAAAAGTCTCTCGTGCAGTAGAATCGAAGACCGGATACTCGTATTTGATGTCATCCCGGGCTGTTGCAACAAGCATAATCACCAGCCGATGCAGCGATTTAGGTCTGCCGGTGCTGTTCCAGAAAAGTTGTACTGTCTTTCCCATTTCAGGATTTTCACTCACACTTATCCGGAAGACAGGATTAAGCAGAGAGGCAAGTGTGGTAAAAACGCCCAAAAACATAAAAATGCCAATTAGTATGAGCGGAGAAAGGATGATCCATCCTAAAAGCGGCATTATATCCCAGGTAAACGCTATTATTAAGCCAAGGATTATATTCCATGCAAGATAAAGAAAAATATAAGAAGGTTTTGATTCTTTCAATAATGCGAGGCTTATATTTTGAGGTCCTCCCGGTATCAGATCTTTCCTGACTACTGCCGGTGCAGGTTCCATGTGCCATAATACTGGAAACATTAATCCTGCAATGCCAAATATGATTAAAGCTATGGGCATGAGCCAGTGAAATGAATCGGATGTGATTTCATTGTTTTTAATATCATCAGCATCATAGATAACACTTATTGTATTTTCTGCTTTATCATAGGTAGACTTACGCACTAATTTATCATTCTGCACAACCTCCCCGCTATTTGTCTTAAATTCATATACAATATGATAATTCGCGCTGATATGACGATAAAATATGGTGTCTTTGCTTTTTGTCTCTTCTGATTCTTTTTCATATTTTCGAAGTACTGTAGCCGTTGTTTCAATTCCCGCAGATTGAAGATTAATTTCTTTGTATAATGTGTATGAACCATAGCCTAAAAATCCACCGCCAACCCATAGACATATCAAAATTATTATTACAGATTCTGCTCCTTTCCATTTCATAATTGCTCCTATGTGAATAAGTTCAAGGTTTCCTTGAACTTTGCTGTAGGGGCAGACCTGTGTGTCTGCCCTTTTTATGTTATCGTTACAATTATTTACTAATATCTCTGGGTGCCTCTTTAGGAGCATGATTGACACGCCAGTGAAGTATCATATTCGAAGAAAAAGATTTTGTCAAAGAAAAAAACCACAGAGAACCTAGCGTTTTAAGCGAGCCTTGCTTGCTTAAAACGGTTCAAGGTTTATAGGGTTGAGGGTTCAGGGTTAACATTAGCGCTACCTTGTTTCATCTTGAACTCAGAAAACATTAAAATTATAGTCGTTTGGACAAAATCGTAAATGTTTTTTAAGATTTTATACCATAGGTATAACAGAGATTTTTTCTATGGTTTGCATGAAGAGCGCATGAATCTGCCCTTGTAATGCAAGATTAGGGAATAAAGCTATTTTTCTGAGGGTTATTATAGTAATGACATTTGAAGCTATCCCGAATGTAATGTCATTATGAGTCCCGCGATAGCGGGACGTAATAATCCGTAGCGGATTATGCTTCTTATCATTTGTTAAGGATTGTTACGTTTGCCTCCGGCAAACTCACAATGACAAAGAGCGTTAGGGATTGCTTCGTAAGGGCAGACACATTGGTCTGCCCCTACAGCAGATCTAGCAAAGAATACAGGCACGAACACAAGGTTCGCCCCTGCTGATCATTGGTTAAGGAGAATGATAATGAAACTATTGTCGATAAGAACTATCCTTTTTTTAATAATATTTGTTTCGCTAGCGCTGATTATCCCGGTCGGCTTATTCGCAGGAAGTACGAACACAGTACTGGCAAAACAAATAAAGGCAAAAATCCTGCTGAATAAAAATATTTCCATAGATAACCTGGAAGTGACTGATGAAGGAAATGGCGAAGTCAAGCTTGACGGAACGGCAGACCTGTATGGCGAAGTATATCTTGCAGTACGGGAAGCTGCAGAATTTAATACGCAGATGATTAATACAAATATAGAAGTAATACCAAAAGAGACTAAGAGTGATGCGCAAATTGAAAAGGAAGTGCGGGCAGAATTGAATAAACATACTAAGGAAGTAGACCTTAAAGATGTTGATGTAACGGTTGAAGATAGTGTAGTGCGACTTATCGGCACCACGACACAGAAAGATGCTGTCAATGAAATCTTCAAGAAAATTATCTGGATACCGGGTATTACTTATGCACGCAATGAAGTGAAAGAAAAGAAATAATTCAGCGGAAGCCGGATGTTCATTCTGTGCAGAATTTTTTCCGGCGGCAATCGGTGCAATATTCCCCCATCCAGACAGTATCGAATTGTGCCATAATCTGAGCGATCAATTCCGGATTTGTGGTGATAAGGCCGGATTCAAAATTACGTGTGCGAACACTTTTCGCCCCCATGCCGGCTCCAGTTAAGTTAGCGCTTCCCATGTATGCAAATACTCCATCTACAATAATACATTTGAAATGCGTTCGTGGACAGAGCATGCGTTCCAGTCCATCTATCAAATTCGGGTACAGGTCGAAATCACGCCGGAAGACAGGACCGGGTTCCTTCGCATGAATTAATCGAATGCCGACACCTTGTTCAATTAATTCAGATAGCACCTTCAGGAATGGAATCATTTTTTTGCCACGGGCTACATGCAAATCCTTTATATCAGCCGTTGCTATCCAGAGAAATTTCCTTGCCCCGGGTACCTGCTCCAATAATACACGTCTGTATATTTCATCATCCGTTATTAATTCTATCGATGATGTGGAATTAGTTTCCATTGTTTATCCTTTTTTTTCTGCGCCATGGTATGTAGTAGATCGTTGTCATTTCCATAATGCCAAGAAATACGAAATAGAGTAAGCCGAAATAAAGTGCGTTACGTTCCTCATGCCATTTATTAACAAGTTCAGGCATATGCGTTATTATGGAAATAATTATGAATCCTAAAAAACTGATCACCCAACGCTTTACCGATTGAATCATCATGGTTTCGGATTTTACATGCAGAAGAAAACCTAAAAAAGTCGCAAGCGTACAGCAGAGAAATGCCAGCAGTCCTTCTAAACCAAGCTGCAGTGAAGCACTTAAATAAAATGCAAAGAACGTGATAAAATAAAATACCTGTATCAGCCTGAAACTCCATGCATTGATTTGCGGAAATGTTATTACTGCGAAAAATAGAAATGCATGTATGACAAGAAATTGAATTTGTACTATTGAGGTGAGCCATAAGCGATTCGCGATATCAAATTGCTGATTAATTATTGCAAATAGAAACGTTCCTGATAAAAGAAAATCTGGAATTGCTGAAATTAGTTTTGTCAGGAATGGATTGAGCTTGATAATAGAAGGTAATTCATATTCCTCTATTTTTTTTCTCTTGAAAATAGGTGTTTCGATCTTCTTGATATGTTGAACTGTCTTATATACCAGGAATCCGAGAACAACCATTGTCAAAACGAGAAGCGTGGAAAATCCAAGTCTTCTTTTTCTGATAAGTTCATCCACACAACCTGTTAGAATAAATGCACCTAATCCCCCCATTAGTATAAAAGCAAAAATTCCCCCGATAATTTCTTTTCGTTTCTTGATAATCTTGATAAGGATTAATACCCCTGCACCGAGAAAAAATATTCCAATACTAACCGCTATTGTCCACAGCCCTAATTCATATAATATCTCTAATGTAAGCTCTAATATATGCATAATGTGATACGTGGTATCATAGAATTGTACAGTAATTTATCGACAAATACCAGCGCAGCTTCTTGTAATAAGGTTGTTTTCATCATAAAATGAAGATGAAATGAAGTCTACTATATAAAATGAAAGTTTAAAATAATAAGGATATAAGCTATGCCTGCAAGGAAAGTGTGGCTCATAGCAATGATGCCTATCATTGTATTGATATATGCTAAATTAGCACATTCACAATCTTTGAATAATGAGCAGCCAGATTGTTCAAATGCATATCCCTCGATAGAAAGCATATATCCGCCAGACGGCAGATTCCACACCATCAATATATTAGGTATAAAAGAACCGGAGAATGATCTTATAAAGATTCAAATAAATGAAATAGTACAGGATGAGCCTTTGGATATTTCTTATGGCGGTGCTATTGTGCCATCGGCATTTTATTATATAGACGATGAAGGAGTATTATCAGGCACTATTAAGCTTAAAGCCACGATAGGTATCAACCGCGAGCAAAGAACCTACTCTATTTATTTCACAGCGTTTGACAGTGAGGGTGGCTCATGCTGTGGTATGGTAAAGGTTTGTATTGATTCCGAGCCTGGCAAAAAATGTCCACAAAACGAAGATAAGCGTTACAATTTCCAGCAGAGTTATGATGCAATGTCTGGAGGAAGGCATGTTCAATCAGGACTTTGCGGTTGCACATCGCCTGATTGCCTGTGGTGCAAAAATCATGGTTATTCCGGCGCGGATGATTGCTGCAGTTTTAAATCGCATCGCACGAAACATGAGGTGCGGGAACGGTATTGCTATTGGGCAATTGGCGATGGACATGAAGTACCGCCAACGGCTAATCTTCTCACGAGTAAAGGTTGTCCGGGGTACTCTGACGATATTTGCAATATTTCTGATGGGACATGCAGTTATTGGGACGGTGGCTGCGGATACTGCTTTGTGTGTCGCGGATCTACGACAAACAGGGCATGCAGCACTGGCCAATGGTGTGTTGGGCAATGGAGCAGTTGGAATTACAGCTCATGGACAGAATGGGATGCAGTTGCAAAAGCTTCGCTTAAGTCTTCATTCAGACCATGGGACTGTGACTGTGTGGATGTAAATGGAGGTAAATATGCAAGTTCATACGCACGTTCTTACCAGGGCGATTTTTATGGAAATCCTACTTTTGTATCGTTGTGGCAGAAAGTCTCAGATGCAGGTTGGATTTATAATTACGGGTGGGAATGGACACAGAGCGTTGAGAGAGGATATTACTGCTCAAAATTGATACAACTTAAGGGTGATTTGGTATGTCAACGATTAGGCACACCTATTTTTGATTCCATTTCCAGGACAGGCATAATCGGCAATCCAAATAAAACAGGTCCGAACTGCCCATGATTGGAATACAGTCATCACACATTCGTCCTTATTGGAGCCGCAGGTATTGACATTAACATAAAACAAAACCTCATTATTCCAATCACTTTTCAATTAGGAATGCATGGTTTGCAGCAAGGACCTCATCTTATTTCTATTGGTCTTGCTCATCGCTTTTAAAAGATAGGGACAGTCACCTATTTTCTTGAAAAAAATAGGTGACTGTCCCTATCTTTTCTATAATCGCAACAAGAATGTTGGCAACAAATATGTTGTGAAGAAAAGCAAATTATTAATGATTTATTCCTTGTTGGTAACGATAACGAGAGAAAATAATATCAATGTACAAACAAATCATGAAAACTATTGATATAAAAATATATAATGCGATGTGAAAATGCTGCAATCTATGTAAAAACTACTAACCACAATACCCGCAAACACCTGCGCGTGGAGAATTAACAACGGGAAGCAGCATTTCTTCATCACATTCATGCTTCTTCCGACAATTCTTGCATGTCCATTCTGAACATTCTGCGCATATATCAGTCGCAAGGTTATCACAATAGCTGCACAATATCTCCGGAGCATCATTACGCGCCAATAAACGTATTCCTTTCTTATCTATTTTGCCTGTCCTCACTCCCAGAACCTTTAATATCAGATGAGTTGTAGAGCCAAAATCATACTCATAATCGAATCTAGTTCCCGGTTTAAGCGCTTTGTGTAATGCCACATTCATACTGCGCTCGTCATATTCTTTCATAGGGCTATAGGAATAATTTATATCATTTATCCGGAACATGCTTAAATGCATGCAACACTCTACCCATATGTCCCTTAAAAAAGAATCAAGCTCATACAATGTGGTTTTACCGTCAGCTTCGATTTGGAGCCAATAAAAGCATTCGCCTCTTACAACAATATGAAATATGCTCGATAGCTTAATTATTTTATTTTGCAGCAATGCCTGATCCTGCTTATCCTTTTCAACACACTTTTTGAGATGAGCGCTCATCCCCTGAACCGAATACCTATTCCCACAAAAATTGCATTTGCCGCCTGGTAATACTATTTTTCTTTCTTTTTTTGTCATAACGCACCTCTGTCGATAAATTTGTTATCCATAATTATACCTCTTTTTACATAGAATAGCGCTTCGCCTTTTGCAGGTTAATTCTTTTTGCGATATAATGAAAATTCAGAACAATTAGTTTATCAATTATTTAGAAGAAGAGCAAGTTGGAGGCGCTTTGATGGCAAGAACAAGCGCAAAAGCGAAGTCGAATGGCGCTACACTCGGTTTCGAAGCAAAATTATGGCAAGCGGCAGATAAACTCCGCAATAACATGGATGCTGCGGAATATAAACATGTAGTGCTCGGACTGATTTTCCTCAAGTATATTTCCGATTCATTCGAGGAACATTATGCCAAATTAATTGCTGAGAAAGAACAGGGCGCTGATCCGGAAGATGCGGATGAATATCGTGCTTTCAATATTTTCTGGGTGCCGAAAGAAGCGCGCTGGTCGCATCTGCTTGCCAATGCCAAGCAGCCTGTCATCGGCAAACTGATTGATGATGCCATGATCGCAATCGAGCGCGATAATAAAACACTCAAAGGCGTCCTTGCAAAAGATTACGCACGCCCCGCACTGGATAAACAGCGACTCGGCGAGCTTATTGATTTAATTGGCACGATTAGCCTCGGTCAGGCTGAGAATCGCTCGAAGGATATCCTCGGTCGCACCTATGAATATTTTCTCGGACAATTTGCCAGCGCCGAGGGTAAGAAAGGCGGACAATTCTACACACCGCGATGCGTGGTGCAGGTGCTCGTTGAGATGCTGGCGCCGTATCGGGGACGCGTGTATGATCCGTGTTGCGGTTCCGGCGGCATGTTCGTGCAGAGTGAGAAATTCATACAGCAGCACGGCGATAAGATTGGTGATATCAGCATCTACGGGCAGGAATCAAATCCGACAACCTGGCGTCTTGCCAAGATGAATTTAGCGATACGCGGCATCGAAGCAAATCTTGGCGCAGAGAATGCTGATAGCTTCCATCATGATTTACATCCTGACCTTAAAGCAGATTATATTCTTGCCAATCCGCCATTCAATTCCAAAGAATGGGGAGTTGAGCGATTACGTGAAGACAGACGCTGGAAATACGGAATTCCACCTGCCGGCAATGCCAACTTTGCATGGGTTCAGCATTTCATTCATCATTTAAATCCGACCGGCATAGCAGGATTCGTGCTTGCTAACGGTAGTATGTCCAGCAACCAGAGTGGTGAAGGTGAAATCCGGAAGAAGATAATCGAAGCAGACATAGTAGATGCTATGGTAGCGCTCCCCAGTCAGCTCTTCTACTCCACACAAATCCCGGCATGTCTCTGGTTCATCGCACGCGATAAAAAGAACAGCCGGTTTCGTGACCGGCGCGGCGAGGTGCTATTCATAGATGCACGCAAACTCGGCACGCTCATTGATCGTGTGCATCGCGAATTAGCTCCGGAAGATATTGCACGAATTGCCGACACCTATCACTCGTGGCGTGGTGATAAAGAATGCCAGAAAAAATACGAAGATATCCCCGGTTTCTGCAAAAGCGCCACACTCGATGAAATTCGCTCGCATGGGCATGTACTCACACCCGGTCGCTATGTCGGCGCTGAGCTTATTGAAGAAGACAGCGAACCATTTGCAGAAAAAATGAAAAGGCTTGTTACTGATTTGAAGCAACAATCTGAAGAAGCGCAAAAA
>Ga0154622_1042_pt1 | contig 12451 bp, 6 predicted proteins | sample Rifle2008BG13ft_FD_116051 | JGI IMG/M metagenome (GOLD analysis project Ga0154622, IMG submission 116051) | Candidatus Fischerbacteria bacterium RBG_13_37_8
TGATGCTCGATCGCCGGAAGTAGCTTTTTTCCGATACCTGCTAACTCTCGCAGGGTCGGGATCTCATCGAGTTCGGGAAATTCAAGCAGTTTATCCGGTAAGCCGGGCAGTATTATCCACGGAGCAAGGAACGTCAGCTCATTAAGAGCATCCCGGCATTGCAGCGCAAGAGCATGTGTCCACCACTTCATGGTACTCTCCGGCTCAACATCGAATCGATCAACTATCTCCGCTGAGAGTGTCGCAAGCCGGTCGAGGCACAACCATGCTGCCGTAAGCGTGGTCGGTTGTGAGTGGGACGCTGTTTCTAGTTCCTTTTGAAATTGGGTGAGCTGTGCCGCAGCATCTCCACTAAATTCATCCATGAGAATCCGTAATGTATCATTAAGTCCGTCAAACAAGCGCGGGCTGAGTATCCTTTGATCGGGAAGCGTAAGTAGACCGGGGCGTAAGGTCAGCAAAGCACCTGCGAGATTCCCGCTGTCTACCGATGAAATATATTGAGGTATCAGCGGTTTCAGCGATTGCGTGTCATACCAGTTATAGAAGTGACCCCTGTAACGTTCCATGTTTTCCATCGTTCGAAATGCGTTCGAGGTGCGTTCTATGAATTGATTTACTGAAATGTAGCCGAAGTCATACGCGGACAAATTTGCCAGCAGGGCAAGTCCTATGTTCGTTGGCGAGGTACGATGTCCGATCACCGCAACAGGTTCTTCCTGGTAATTATCAGGCGGCAGCCAATTATCTTCGGAACTGACGAAGGTCTCAAAGAATGCCCAGGTCTTACGGGAAATATTCCGTAGAAAGAGCGTCTGTTCTGTCGTAAGGTTTGCTTTGCGGCGTTTGAGCGGCTGACTTGTCCACCACGCAATTGCAGGTGAAGCAAACCAGAGCAATAGTATGGGTGCAGAGACTGTTAATGCGACAGGCTTTGAAAATATCAGATATATTGCCGTAATTATGGCAATAACAGGAGCTATCCACATTGACCGGCAGAAAATGGCGAAGTCGGTGCGTCTATTGCGATCCGGATCATTCGAGGGAGTCCACTCCAGCAGGTGCTTATGGGTAACCATCATACGTGCGATTGTGCGTATAATTGCATCAAGACTGAAAAATGCTTCATAGGGGAGACAGGCGAACGCAAACAGCGCCTGAGCGAAATGTCTGCCAGCCGAACGCACAGCAGTAGCAAGATGCTGCCGGAGAAGCACGTCACCTGATTTCTGAAATACTTCCAGAATAGAAGCAATGAAAGGTGGTACAAAGATGATTGCGAGCACCATTGCAGTCCAAAACCAGTGTGATGATAATATTGTCCAGCCCATCAGCAACAGGAGTGTTAAGGCTGTAGGCACAAGACTGCGACGAAGGTTATCGAAGAGTTTCCAGCGCGACAGCAGGGAGAGCGGATTCCTTTGGTGCCCGGCGCCTGAGCTGCCGCCCGGTACACGTGGAAATAGCCATCGCAAAAGCTGCCAATCCCCACGAATCCAGCGGTGCCGGCGGCTCACTTCAGCACTGTAGCGTGTCGGATATTCCTCATACACCTGAACATCGCTTAATAATCCCGCGCGTGCATAGCATCCTTCCAGCAAATCATGACTGAGAATACGGTTCTCCGGGAAACGCCATTTGAGCACGCGTTCGAGTGCATCGACATCATAAATGCCTTTACCGATGAATGAGCCTTCCTGGAAGAGATCCTGGTACACATCGGAAACAGCGCGTGTGTATGGGTCAATGCCCGGCTCACCACCCCAGAGTTGCGCATACCGAGACCGGCTCATGCCGGGCAAGCTCGCTGCTACGCGTGGCTGAATAATGCCGTATCCTTCTGAGATTAGCAGTCTGTCTTCATCATACTGCGCTTGATTGAGCGGATGCGCTATGGCGCCTACAAGCTGCCGGACTGAATCACGCGGCAATTGGGTATCTGTGTCTAAAGTAATGACGTATTTTACATTCGATAAAATTGCAGTATCACCCACAATGAGTGAAAAGCAATCCTTTGAGCCTCCACGCAGAAATGAATTCAATTCCTCAAGCTTCCCTCGTTTCCGCTCGTAGCCCATCCAAACCTGCTCTGCGGGATTCCACCGGCGCGGGCGATGAAAAAGAAAGAACGTGTTGTTTTTCGCACTGTTATATTTTTTATTCAGATGTTCAATTCTCTCCTGCGTAAGCTGCACCAGCGCTTCATCTTCCGGCAGTGTTTCTTCATGCGCATCCCGAAAATCAGTCAGGAGGCTAAAGTGCAGATTATCATCCCGATTGGCAAGGAACCGTACTTCAAGCGCTTCGATCAAGTCCTCGATATTCTGAAAGCTCGTAAGCATAGTCGGGATCACCACCAATGTGCGTAATTCCGGTGGAATTTGTTTAGAAAAATCCATTCGCGGCAACGGATGCGGATACGCCAGCACGATCACCAGCCGGTTCACCAGCGCCACGGCAAGTTGACTTACGCACACCAGCGAGACAATGCCGAGAAGAAGAAGCAACCAATCATTGGCACCGCCCGCATACGCTTTCAATAGCAAACTGCCGGTTATGACCAACGTCATTAGCACAATAGTACCCAGATAAAACAGCATAGGATGACGATACATTATTTTCTGAAAAAACTCGAAAGCAGACAGGCGTACATTCGTTTCGCGCTCGAGCTGCGCCAATCCTTTATCAATCAGATAAAATCCAACATGTGATTCTCGATCCTCAACACCTTTTCTAGCAGCGCTTTCATGCGCAAGCTGAATTGCTTTACTTGCTACCTCGCTTTCGGTAAACTTGCTGTTCTTCGCTATCCTCTCCACAACATGACGGTAGCTATCCCGAGTCGCAAAATCCATTTTGCCGTAAACTCCGCCCGGATCCTCGAGCAGTTTCTGCTCGACCGCACTCATAGTCTCAACGAATTCACGCCAGTCCATCGCACTGAGGAACCGGAGACTGCCGATACTATTGCTGACCGAAACCTGGTCTGCTGCTTGCTGTTGATTCGCTGATTGAATCATCTGCTCAATCGTCAGCCCGGACTCCGAAAGCTGCTGCTCAATCCATGTGAGCGGCAGGGCAAGAGCGGAACTTTGACCTTGCAGGCGGCGTGCGAATTCTGCAACAAACGCAGAAACCATTGGCGGTTTCGAGCGTGCCATATCCGCGATTACCAGAACCAGACTCTTCGGATCCTTCTCCGCCATTTCCATCATCTGATCTGCCCAATATTCAGCATGGCTTTGGTCGCGCCGGCCGACAGCGATTCGCGATGCAACACGCCGCAAATTCTCGATGAGCGCCAGGCGCAGCATGATAGGCACTGCCCACAATTCCCCTATTTTCAACACAGTAACCGTCTGGTAAGCAGAAACAAAACTGCTGAGGCTTCCCGGATCAATCCGACCATCTCCATGTGAAATCGCTTCCAATGCAATGGCATACACTCGCGGAAGTCCTGCTGATGGACTATTCATCAAACGAGGCAATTCCCGGCCATAGCCTTTCGGTAAATGCCTCTGCGCAGTGCGTATCTGCTCTTCAATAAGGTAGAAATTATCGAGCAGCCATTCCGCCGCCGGCGTTATACGGCGCTCTTCCTTAACCGCTTCTGCCAGCAAATTGCGTACCTCAAGCAATACTTCCCCATTTTCTGCCAGCCGAAGCAAAAGCCGTTCCGGACCACGTCCAGAAGCTAATTTGTGTGATTGCGCAAGGCTCTTGCCGTGCTGTTCCATCTGATCAGTACTGAACAACTCAGAACGCAGTGCCGGCTCATCACCAGCATATTTTCGCCTAAATTCCTTTTCACGAAAACGCGATCTCAAATGAGATAGCTTCCCAAGAATAATCTTACTACTCTTTTTCAAAAATAAGGACTCCTTATTAGACACCCAGTCTATATGATTCAGAAGAGAGCGTCAAGTCACTAATTTGCTCTGCTATTGCCTTTTGCTCTGTCAAGCCTGGTTCAACTTCATCAAAATTATGAATTCGTTCATTTGATCTGGATGGACAAGCAGGGAATGATAATCATGCTAGCTTGGGAGGTTATGATCAAATAGAAACTGAATACATACCTGATATTTTGATTATTCATGAAGTTAATATTATAATAAGTAATGAAAGGTAATTAATGAATATTGACACCTTGAAATTTATAAAAGCTTGCATTAAGAGCCGGAAAATATTATGGACTTATCATGTTAACATGCGATTGAAAAAAAGATTTATTCCCCGTGAGGCAATTTTGCTTTCAGTAGATACCTATGAAATAATAGAAGAATATCCTCAGGATAAATATTTGCCCAGTTATCTCATATACGCAGCATATGAAGATCTTATCCTTCATATACAGATTGCGGTTGATATAAAAAATGATAGCATTACTATTATAACAGCTTATAAACCTACGTTAGAAAAATGGGAAACGGATCTTAAGACAAGGAGGAAACCATGATCTGTCAAAATTGTGGAGCAAAATTAGAGAATGTTATTACAGATTTACCATTTAAAATTAGAGATAATTCGATCGTGATCATCAAAGGCTTACCAATCTTACAATGCCAAAATTGTAATGAATATTTAATAGAAGATCCTATTATGGAGAAAGTCGATTTGATTCTTGATAGAATAGATGTTACAGCAGAACTTGAAATACTAAATTTCGTTGCTTAAATAGATGTTGCTTTTAATGTTCTTATTCCCCAACCGGGGGTAGCGCCCAGCAGTGATTCCTGGTGCGGGCGTTACTGCTGGACGTTTCCCAATTTATGTATATCTGTTGTTGTTTATTCGAGTAGTTTCTCGACTTCTTCTTTATCGAGGTCGAGGACGTGGGGGATAACGGAGATTTCGGCAGCTTCGCGTGTGATGGCGGCTGCCACAGTGGTGAGCGTGCCATACCGATGAGCTTGAAGTAGTGAGCGCTGAGCGCCAGACCTTTGTCTTTAGCGATACGAGCTTCAAGATTAACTGCGGGGAACACTGCTGAGTCACTGTCGGCAGAGACGCCCCATGCGCCAACTGCCGTGCCCAGAATGTTGAAGACTCTCGATAGACTGTCCTGCATCGTACATCCAGCATTGCAGGTCATCGTAGAAATCGAGGCATGTGGGGTCCATAGTTAAGCAGGCATTGCAAAGAGCAGTATCAGCTTGGGGTCCCTGGCAGCGGAGCTGGGATGCGGGGCAGATGTAGATGCATCCGCCGCATAACCGGCATTTTTCATCGCTTAGGAAGCTGCTATCAAGAAGCAAGAACTAATTTAGATCAGGAGCTTTTTCGTGGCTCACACTTTAATTATCTTAAATGGCAAGAAAATATTTTTTAGCTGAAAAATTAATTTTCTACACAGAATAAGGTTAACATGAAGAAAAAGCATGAAAATAACAATTAATATTCTATGGGAACTGGTTTTTATAAGTTGAACCACCCCCTCTGGATCCGAAATGATTATTTGGGGAGGAAATACGATTAATGAAAGTGTCAATTCAGGAGGGATATACTGGCCATGATTATGATTTGCTTCTTTGATTAGAATGGTTCGGATGGGCATACTTGTTGATGAAGTCAATATTCTTGACAAGTTGCCCATCCTTGTTATTAAATCAAGCTGATTTAAAGTTTATTCACAAGGATGTTGTTTGTGATTTACGAATTATAAGAGATTTCTTATTTACTCGCATAAAGGTGGTAATGAAATTGCTCTATAATGATGATGTTGAGATTTGAGATCTACGAAAAGGATTATTACAAGATAATTAAAACAAGAGAGACAAAGCATATATCAGAATATTTTAAATCTTTATCATTATTATTTTTGGTTGTGCTTTGGCTTTTAATTTTCATGCATACGTATTTGTTTTCGCAGGATTCATGGGCGCGCGTTTATGGAGGCCCTTGGGAGGATACCCTTCGCTCAATACAGCAAACAAGCGATGGCGGATACATTGTAGCGGGTGAATATAATAGTAGCGTTGGTATTAATTTTGGGGTAATGAAAATGGATTCTTCAGGAGCAATTGAATGGCAGAAAGCATATAATGAAATACCGGGCCAATGCCAAAGAGCAAATTCAGTACAACAGACAATGGATGGAAGGTATATAGTTGCAGGAAATACAGATATTTGTTTTGGGAACATTTTAGATGTTTGGATTTTGAAATTAGACGGTCATGGGAATATAGAATGGCAGAAGACATACGGTGGTTCATCTGCTGATTTAACGTTTTCAATTCAGCAGACGAATGATGGCGGGTACATTATTGGAGACACTACATATTCTTTTGGCGCATGGGAAGCTGATTATTGGATCTTGAAATTAGATTCAACTGGAAATATAATCTGGCAAAAAACATACAGCTTCGATGATCAAGAAGGAGCAGATGTCATTCAACAAACGAATGACGGCGGATTCGTCATAGGAGGGACAACGAAATCCTTTGGCAACCTTAATGAATACCTTGTATTAAAAATAGATGCAAACGGTGAAATGGATTCATCGTGCACATTTATTGCTAATACAAACATTACTCCTGTTAATTCCTCAGCAGAAGTAATGGTAACCAATGCAATTGTAGCAATATCTTATGCAACTGTAATCGCTACCAATATTTCAGCCATAAATTCTGCAATGACAAATACTTTTATTTGCAGGAATGATCCTGCACCTGGATCCGTTCCAGATAATAATAATTATCCAGGTTCTCCGTTCACCATTAGCAAATTTGGCGCTGATCTTAATTTAAGCTGGAGCGAACCTGGCGGCACTTGTCAAACACAAGATTATGGAATTTACAGGGGTACATTACCATGGTTCGCCTACGATCATGTTCCACTTATGTGTACTACTGGAGGTGCAACGTCTGTACTATTTCTCCGGATGCAGGAAGCTATTATTATTTAATAGTAGCGCAAAATAATAATGAGGAAGGATCTTATGGTTTTGATTCATTTAATAATGAAAGACCAGCTTCATCAATTCCTTGTTTTCCTCAAAAAATTGGCAACTGTAATTAATATTTTTTTAATGAGAATAATTCCCTGCGCTCTTGGTTCACATATACCGCTTTCGATCTCCCGAAGGCTTACTACCCTACAGTAAGAAAATACTCTACTATGCTTCTATTGCTTGAGGCATTGCACATCTTCTGATTGCTCGCAAAGAATAAAACGATGTTTTTTTCCGAGGCAACAATAGGGCGGCCATTCCCTATTCCCTATGCCGAACATGTTGGAACCCAATGGGAATAAACCGCGAAGACCGCGAAGACCGCGAAGAAGAATGACAAAAAATAGGAAAAATAGGGACAGTCACCTAATTTTTAGAAAAATTAGGTGACTGTCCCTATTTTTTGGTTCTAGACTTTTGCCGTGCTGTTCCATCTGTTCAGTACTGAACAACTCAGAACGCAAGGCCGACTCATCACCAGCATATTTTCGCCTAAATTCCTTTTCACGAAAACGCGATCTCAAATGAGATAGCTTCTCAAGAATAGCCTTGCTGCTTTTTTTTAAATATAAGATCTCCCTCTAACTTGCTCAAATGAATCTATGCCCATGTTGCTGACTGAACTTCGCGTATGCTTTACAATCCACGCGAATATTACTTCTATAGGAGAGATTGGTTACGATGTTGATCAAAGGCTGGCGGCGATTCCATAAGTTACTGCATTCCCTGCGTAAGATGCCCCACAATGAATAGAAATTGCGGCTGCATGTGAGCATTTCATGGATGATGCCGTCCAGGGTTAAATGCTTACTTCGAGCCACCGGGTAGGTTAGTGTGTAGTATCTCCAATCCTCAGGAAACGAATCGAGGGCAATGCCGTTCTCCAATTTCATCTGATCCCATAGGCATGTACCAGGCAGAGGCGTTAGAAAAAGTACATTAAGACTATCCAGACCATACTGGCTTGCTACTTCGGCAATACGTGCGCCAATTCCGGGTTCATCTACATCCAAACCTATGATAAAAGAACCTGCTACCAATATGTCATGATGCTGTATGCGCTGAACGGATGCACGAAAATCCCTGCCTTTCAATAGATTGAACTTTTTGCCAATCTCCATAAGTCCTTCCGGTGTAGGAGATTCAAAACCAATAAAGACGCCGCGGCATCCTGCTTTTACTGCTAACATCAGCAATTCTTCATCATCGGCGAAATTAATAGTTGCCTGCGTAACCCATTCCTTTTGTATGTTCGCCTTCACCATGGCACGGAACAGCTCCTTGGCTCTGGCAATATGATCAGATCGCGTGCCAATGAGATTATCATCCACAACTAAAACAAGTTTCTCACGAATTAATTGGAATTCTCGCACCACATCCTCAATAGGTCTGTGACGATAGAGAGATCCATTGAATGCCGTAACACTGCAAAAACTGCAGTTTAATGGACAACCGCGTGATGTTTGAATCGCACCAAAAGCATAAGCCGGTGGCAATAAATCATGACGTGCAGGCGGAATATTATTTATATCCGCGATCCCTCCCTCATAGAGAGGCTTAATGTTATTTTTTCTGGCATCTTCCAGAACTTGCGGCCAGAAACTCTCAGCTTCTCCTGTTACCACTGAGTCCACTCGTGCCATAACTTCGTCCAGACACATAGTTGCGTGAATGCCTCCCATGACGACCGGGACTCCTAAATTCCTGAAATGAGCAGCTATCTCATAAGCTCTATTCGCCTGCGAAGTGAATGCCGTAATACCGACAAGGTCCGGACGAACCATAGTCGAATAGTCCGGTACACCAAGATTCTCATCTATGATAGTAATTTCCCATTCCGGTGAGGTCAAGCCCGCAAGCACCATCAGATTGAGCGGCTTCCACACTCGAAAACGGTTCCAACGGCTCTCCTCTATGTTAATAATGCTGACAAGCGGATTAGATGGATTAATTAAATATAGTCGCATAATAAATTCTCAAAAAAATCCTTAATCAAAAATTCATTGTATATGAGATTGTAAAGAATAGCAAGAAGGAGGGGGTCGTACCATAACATTAGCCTATCTTCAAACGCTTTACTGGACAGCATTCCAGTGAGTTTTTGTCAGAAAATCAGCAAAAATTGCTCATCATGAATTCAGAAAAATGAAACAAGACCTAATCGGTTTTTGCTGAAAATTTGCAAGGACCCTTCGAAACGATGACAGGGACTCTGTTACAACATAGGTTAATGTCGAGGTCCGCCCCCCCCCACTTTTAATTTGACTTTAAGGGTAAAATGAATCATGATATAAAAATGGCGAAGCAACCTCAGAGAATTGTATGATTAAAAAAAAGAAAGACAGCATGCCAAGCCCGGAAGGATCAACAAAGAAGCACGCGAAAGCTTCTGGTAAATCTCAACGGGAATCCTGTAAAGAGCTGAAACAGCGAAACGCTGAGCTTATTGCGAGTACTGAAACCTTACGCAAAAAAATCATCAAGCAGGATATGATTGAGAAAGAACTCCGTCAAAGTGAAATAGTCCTTGAGATTAATGGCTCAATGGTGAACTATAAAGGTCAAAAGGCAATCTTGAGCATTAACCATGATATTACCCAACGCAAATGCACGGAAGAAGCACTTCGGGAAAGTGAAGAAAAATACCGGCTGCTGGTTGAAAGTTCCTTGCAGGGCATTTGTATTGCACAGGGGATCCCGCCATTGCTCGTTTTCGTTAATCCCGCCTTTGCGGAGATGCTTGGCTATACTGTCGACGAACTGCTATCTCTTTCTCATGAAGAGACGCAAAGATTAATCCATCCGGAGGATCGTGCTATTTTTTTTCAGCGTTACAGAGAACGGCTTGAAGGAAAATCGACCATTCTACGCCACGAAATACGGGCTGTGCGTAAGGATGGGTCTGTGCGTATGATAGAGCTAATCGGCAGTCCTATCAAATATAAGGGTCAGCCTGCTGTTCAGGCTGTTTTTCAGGATATTTCCGAGCGGAAGATGGCTGAAGAACAAATTCTTATTGCTAATGAGAGATTAAAGTATCTGTTGACTTCTACGCCGGCGGTCATATATACGGCAAAGATCTCTGGTGATTATGGAGCCACCTATGCAACCGAAAATATTGTTCTGCTGACAGGCTATAATTCCAAAGAATTCACAAAAGAATCAAATTTCTGGAAAGAGCATATCCATCCGGAAGATGTGCAGCGTATTCTTGGCGAGCTACCCGATATCTTTGAAAGGGGATATCATGCCTATGATTATCGCTTTCTTCACAAAAATGGTGGCTATATCTGGATTCGCGACGAGATGAGGCTTATTAAAGACAAAGAAGGCAATCCACTGGAAATTGTCGGATATATGACTGACCTTACAGAACAAAAGAAATCAGAAATACTTCAACGCAAGGATGAGCAGAGAGCTCGTGCCCTGCTTAGTCTTTTCCAAAATACTTTTGATTCTACAGAAGCAATCATTAGCTTTGCCATGGAAGTAGCAATGAAAATAGCTGAAAGCGAGTTGTGTTTTATTGGCTTCATAGACGAACTTGAATCAATTATGTTTACGCATCTTTGGTCTGAAAAAGCTATGAAGAAATGTGCAATAGATTACAAACCTGTTCAATTTTCAATAAGCGAGGCTGGTTTGTGGGGTGAAACGGTAAGGCAACGTAAAGTGATCGTTGTTAATAACTATTCAGCACCCAATCCCTTTAAGAAAGGGATACCCACCGGTCATGTTAAAATTAAAAGGTTTCTTGGTATTCCTGTACTTCATGATGGCAGAGTGGTAATGGTATGCGGGCTGGCAAACAAAAAAAAAGATTATGACGAATTCGACAAACTGCAGATAGTACTCTTCATGCAAGGTTTATGGGAAATGATCTGCAACAGAAGATCGAAAGAAGAAATAGAGAAGAAGAAAGCAGAATTTGAAGCAATTTTCAATTCTATATATGATGGTGTATTTTTTATTGATGCTCAGCACCATATACAGATGATAAATCCTGCCGTGACCAGAATGTTTGGATACACTTTTGAGGAATTGCGAGGTAAGACAACAGAAATTTTATATCCAAAAAAGCTTGAGTACGATGCTAAGCAAGAAATTCTTAAAGAATGTCGTAGAACTTTTGACTCTCAATTATTCGAAATGGTGTGCCAGCGAAAGGATGGTACTGAATTTTGTTCAGAATTAATCACAACGCCTATCATAGATTCTCAGGGAGATTCACTTGGCTTCATATCAATTCATCGGGACATTACAGAGCGGAAACAACTGGAGGCTCAGCTCCTGCAATCTCAGAAACTGGAAGCAGTAGGGCAACTGGCAGGCGGAGTAGCGCACGATTTTAATAATCTCCTGACAGTCATCATGGGTTATGGTGAGCTCCTTTTCAAGCAGCTTCAAAGCAGTGATCCTTTGCGTGATTATGCTAAGTCTGTACTAAACTCAGCCAGACGTGGTGCTGATTTTACCAATCAGCTCCTTGCTCTCAGCAGCCGACATGCCACACATAAAGAAGTCTTGAATCTTAATACCGTAGTTGCTGATACAGACAATATATTAAATCGCTTGATCAGCGAACATATTGAAATGATGACCATACTTGATCCAACCCTCAAACAAGTGAATGCTAATCCGACACAAATCGTTCAGGTCCTTATGAATCTCGCTGTGAATGCACGGGATGCTATGCCTCATGGGGGGCTGTTGACTATCTGTACTGCAAATGTTTCTCTTGACGAGGCATATTCCCGTCGCCACCCTGGGGCAACGCCCGGTCCTTATGTAATGATCTCTGTTTCCGACACCGGGCATGGAATGGATGCAAATGTCCAGGCTCACATATTTGAACCTTTTTTCACTACTAAAGAGAAAGGGAAAGGAACTGGGCTAGGCTTATCCGCGGTCTACGGAATCGTTAAACAAAGTGGCGGACACATCGAGGTGGAAAGCGCACCCGGAAAAGGCTCAACTTTCAAGATTTACTTTCCTTGTGCAGAGGGGATTCTTGAAGTTCCTAGACCGCCTCCTGATCTTACTGACCTTCCTCGAGGAACTGAAACTATTCTTGTAGTGGAAGACGAAGAAGCTGTCCGATCCTTCATCTGTAAAGTTCTTCGAAGTATGGGATACCGTATCCTTGAAGGATGTAATGGTGTGGAAGCTCTGAAGATCTCTAAAAAATACCATGATCCAATCCATCTCTTGCTTACTGATGTAATCATGCCACGCCTCAGCGGATCCGAGTTGGCGAAGCTCCTTCTGGCTCAACGGCCAGAATTGAAAATCCTTTTAATTTCAGGTTACACCGATGGCGAAATCGGCTCCTATAGCGATATCACAGCAGATATGCCCCTCCTTCAAAAACCTTTCAGCACCGCGATCCTTGCCCGCCTGGTACGCAAAATACTTGATGCAGATGGGGTCGGACCGCAACATTAGACATCGTTGCAATAAAGTCCCCATCATCGTTTCAAAGGCCTCTGTGAATTTTTC
>Ga0154622_1232_pt17 | contig 12435 bp, 9 predicted proteins | sample Rifle2008BG13ft_FD_116051 | JGI IMG/M metagenome (GOLD analysis project Ga0154622, IMG submission 116051) | Candidatus Fischerbacteria bacterium RBG_13_37_8
CATGGATAAATTTTCGGTGGGAAGTCATCAGAAAGCTATTGAAGCATGGAAGAATGGTAAATTCAATGATGAGGTTATCCCCATTACTATACCGCAACGTAAAGGTGATCCAATTATCATTAGCAAGGATGAAACGCCCAGAGAGGATGCTACATATGAAAAACTTGCCAAGCTGCCTGCTGCATTTAAAAAGGGCGGCGTGATCACACCCGGAAATAGTTGTCCATTAAGTGATGGCGCTGCTATGACATTATTGATGAGTGAAGATAAAGCAAAAGCTAAAGGAATAAAGCCTTATTTCAGAATCATTTCTCATGCTGTTGCAGCATTACATCCTGACCTCATGGGAATGGGTCCTGTCTATGCTGTTCCTAAAGCCTTAAAAAGAGCTGGATTAACACTAAATGATATAGATGTTATTGAAATAAATGAAGCATTTGCCGTTCAGGTTCTTGCTTGCCTGAGAGAATTAAATATTCCGGAAGAAAAAGTTAATCCAAATGGAGGAGCAATAGCATTAGGACATCCTCTTGGCTGCACAGGCGCGCGCATCGTGGTCACACTAATTCAAGAAATGAAAAAACGTGATTGCCGGTACGGGATGGCTACCTTATGTGTCGGCATAGGCCAGGGACAAGCTCTTATTGTAGAAAAAGTAGGATAATGCTAATTTAGGGAATGGGGAATAGAATTATTCACCCTATTCCCTATAATTCCAATTGTGTCGCTTTGTGATGCTATATTAAAAAATTGTTATTTGGGATTATAATTTCTTAGGTAATACCTCTTCAAAAAAGGCATCATCCATTGCTCTGCCTTCTGCAATTAATTGACGGAATCGTACAAAATCTATTACATCCTTGCCCGTCAGTTTTCTTGTATTAAAGGCATTGAATCCTAAGAATGCTTCGGTTGACATATTAGCAGCCAACCAATGCCGATTCCCAACTTTCAGGATATCCCAGAAATATTTTTTCTTGATTCGTACGCCTTCAATAGCTTTAATGAGACAACCGGGAAAGAGATTAGTTAATTTCCATATTATCGCATTCAATTCTTTGTCAAGAAGACTGAAATCAACCTGGCACTTGCCCATTAATTCATCAGCACTCTTCTTTGCATCTCCACTTTTAAATTCACCGTAAACAATATCTCCATCTTCAACATATGTATTGGTAATCACAAGCGGATTTCTAATAAATGCATCGTTATGTTTAAGAACGGGAATAGCTTTAATAATTAATCCTTTCATCTTCATTTTATAAGCGCTCCATAATTCGCAGGAGACACAATTCCACATCGCATCTTCCATTGATAAATACCAGGGAAGAAAATCAGTGGAGCCACCATCCGGAGAAGAACCATGGCGCGGTCCCGCCTGTCCGTAAATTGCCAGATCTGATGAAATTGAAATATCACACGCCATTCCTATCTCCTGTCCACCTGCAACTCTCATTCCATTTACCCTGCAAATAACAGGCTTCTTACAGCTTAAAATAGAATCTACCATCAGATTGAATAAATCCATGTACTCGCCATATTCATTCGGCCGTTGACTGTAATATTCAGCGTATTCTTTTGTGTTTCCTCCGGTACAAAATGCCCGATCACCCGTGGCCGTGAAAACAACAGCCACCACACTTCGGTCTGAAGAAGCAGCATTAAAACCAGCAATCACACCTTTTACCATGCGAGTAGTATAAGAATTAAATTGTTTCGGATTATTCAAAGTAATCCAGCTTACATACAACCCTTCGATTACTTTACCTTGCGGATCAACCAGCGGACGTTTTTCATAAATTGTGCTGGGTGCTTCAGTGCCCCAATATTCTTCGCTGAAAAGCGAATGATTTTTCATTTCGCTATCTCGTGGTAACCATTCAATGCTCATATCAAATCCTCCTAAATTAATAAAGCATAATAGCATAACTGTACTAAGGAAGCCATATATTACTTAAGCGAATTTAATTTAATATCGATTTCCGGATCATAGGGATCTAATTTTTTTGCAAGACTGAGCATCTGATAAGCTTTGGTTTTATTGGAAGTCATTATGTTGGCAACTCCTTGCACAATTGTATGAGCAGCAAAATAACGAACATGCCCCACATCAGGACACTTATCATAGGCGAGCTTGCCAATCCTTACTGCATTATCCATTTGTCCGTTTTGTTCAGCAACAAAACCCTGCTGCAGTAATATTGTACATGGTTTCAGTTCATTCAATCTATAAGTCATTTCATAATTAGACAGAATAAACTTTGGATTCTCGTAACTAAAACTGTTATAAATTAATTTAAGATTATTTCCTACCGTATAATCAAGTATAGCTTTTGCTGCTGAAAATTCTAAAAATGGATAATCGATGGTATTGAGTGGAGCATCTTTTAAGGATAATGTGGTTTTTGAAAGTTCTCCTACATATGACATGAGCACTTCTTCAGGTTGCCAGAATCCTAACTTTTGGAGTATTTGTCGATATTCAGGAAGTGATGCTTTATAATAAAAATCCTGCGGTTTTGCCAGATAATTGTCTTTTGCACCGCATAAAATAAAATCGGTTCCAGTTGCCCATATAGTCGCATTTTTAAAACCTGCGTCGAAGGTTTTTAAAATAGTTTTCACATCGATTTCATTAAGTTGATATAGGGGAACCCACTGACAAAAAATCCCGCCGGGATTAAGTTTTTCCATTGATACCTGGTAGTGGTCAAGAGCATACAGATTGCTTGAACCAGGGAGAAAAGGATGGATAGGATCAGAAGTAATAATATCGTATTTCTTGTTGACATACTTAAGATAATGCAATGCATCTTCAATAATTACGCTTACATTAGATTGACTCAATACATTTAAGTTCCATGATTTAAATTCATCTGAAGCTTTTACTACATCCCGATTTAATTCGACAATTTTAATATCAGTACTCAATTTATCAATTGCGCCAGTGCCAGCAGTCATTCCGGTGCCAAGCCCGATAACGAGAATATGTTCAGGTTTGGGATGCAGGATAAGAGGAAGAATTCCTAATAGGCGCTGCACGCGGTAATCATAAAAATTTGATGACGCGACAGGTTGTCCATTAATGGATAACGCACGATAGCCACCCGGTGCTTCCAGCACATCAACTACCGCACCTACTCCTTCTCCATGAAACTTCAGGGTAACCTGTGCCATTCGTTCTTTGATGTTCACTTCACTATCCTTGCCAATAAAAGTCCATGGCTGAAAATACACTCCACTTGCTAAAGTCTTTTTATCCCATTTAGCAGCAAATGCCAGCATAATAATAATTATCATTAAAATAATAAATTGTGTTTTAAATTTTAGCAGCAATTGCTTTGGCATCGTAGTTCGCATTAGGATCGCTATTATTAGTGTAATATGTAGAAGCGCCAATATCTTGAGGCTCATCTCCATACCAAATAAAGGAATAGAAATAAATCCTGCAATAAAGGAGCCCAGAATCCCTCCTGCAGTGTTGATGCCGTAAAGATTTGCAATCTCTCTCTTCAAAGTCTCCTTCCCCTGAAATGCCAGTTGAAAGCCCAGGGGGAAAACAGCGCCTGATAGCAAAGTCAACGGTGCTATCAGTAAAGTACAAAGTATGATCTTGACAATTATTAAAGATTTCCAGTTCATGCCTAAAAGGAGCAGTCCTTTAAGAAACAAGGTTGGTATTATATTGATAAGTAACGGCGAAGCAATTACCCACAATCCCATTCCCACCTGACAAATAATAAATACAAGAAGAGGATTTTTAAGCTTATTAAGTATTCTTGAGAAATAAAGACTCCCCAGCGCAATTCCGGCAAGGTAAATTCCCAGCATTAATGTAAATGCATAAGTTGTGCATCCAATTATTAGACCTAATGCCTTTGTCCAGAGCACTTCATATGCCAGGTTGAACAGCCCATTCAGGAAAAAAATTAACAGGATGATGCGATAAAGACTTGAATATGATGATACGTTATTATTCTTTTCTGCGACTCCTGGCGAGTCTTTAATCTTTTTTTCCCCGCCGCTGCTTTTGAATTTGCGGGATCTTTTTTCAGAGGTTATCACATATAATATTGCAGTGAGACCCACTACAAAATTAATGCTTACAAAAATTAGATTAGTGTCACTCAATCCAAAAACCGCAATCAAATAGAAGCCGGAAAGGATTGTTCCAGTAAAGGCGCCAAGTGTGTTGCTGCCATACAAATATCCCGACCATTGTACTGCAGATGGTTCATGCCGGCTTAAATATTCTGATAAAAGAGGCAACGTTGCCCCCATAAAGGTTGTAGGAATTATGATCACGAATAGACAAAATATGAATCGCAATAAATTATAAACAGCATAATGATCAATCCATCCGAATGCAAAGTGACCTTGAAGATAATCGGTTAAAGTTAGAAAGGAGGGGAATAGTAAAGCATAACAGCCAATTCCTAATTCTAATACGCCATAAATCAGAAACTGGTTGTACCTGTTTACTATTTTCAACCGTCCTGCAAGATAACTTCCCAGCGCCAATCCCGCCATGAAAGCAGATAGTGTTGTGGAAATTGCCCAGGCACTGGAACCAAAAATGGTACCAAGCCATTTCCCCCATAATACTTCATAACCCAATCCAGTAAATCCACTGCAAACAAATAATACCAACAACAAAATTCTGAAAGATAATTTCATATGCATTCCTCTATTTATGCTGTTAAGTATTTATTTTATCATAAAGTGATTTTCTTTACTCTGGTAACTTTTTATTATTCAGTAGTACTTATATCATTTGCCAGGTTTATTCCCATTTGTTTTAATTATATGACGCAGGTATTCTATTAAACCAGGCAGAATTGAAATAAAAATTATCGCGAAGATTACCAATGTAAAATTTCGTTTTACAATAGGTATATTACCAAAATAATAACCGCCCAACACAAAAATAACTACCCAGGCGATACCTCCCACAACATTGTAAATAATGAATTTAAGATAAGTCATTGCGCCAATTCCTGCTACAAAAGGTGCAAAAGTGCGTATTATGGGAATAAAGCGTGCCAATATAATCGTCTTGCCACCATATTTTTCATAGAATTTATGTGTCCTCTCAAGGTGCTTTTTGTTGAGAAATTTCACATTCTCTTTATGAAATACTTTTGGACCCACATAATGACCGATCCAATAATTAACTGTATCTCCCAATATGGCTGCTACTGCCAACAACAATAGCAGCACGGCTGGCTCCAATGCCCCGATTGCTGCAAATGCCCCTGCTGCAAAAAGAAGCGAATCACCAGGAAGAATTGGAGTCACGACAAGTCCCGTTTCACAAAATACTATGGTAAATAAAATCAAATATGTCCAAGAACCATAGTGCTCAATTATTACCTTCAAATGCTTATCCAGATGAAGAATAATATCAATAAGATCGTTTATTAATTCCATAAAATCAATACCCCCAAAGGTTCAATTTCATGCTTCTGCATATAGCGTTCATAATTGCTTAAATTTATATTAATACAATTGAGAATAATAACAAAATGTTTATTGATTAGCAAACAAAGAAAGGTTAAGGCTGCGGTTAAGGTTAAGACTGACTTAATTGATACCTTTTTCTCAATCTTATCTTGACCTGAACATTTTTATTTTATCCCCAGTTGAAATTCTTCATTTTCTTCTCTATAATTTTCAAACGGTGAAGTTAAGAAAGAGTAATTTGATTTTTGCGATTGAATTATGAAGATAAAAAAACCGCAGATTTACACACAGATTTTAATAGGTTTGATTGCAGGAGTGATCTTTGGGCTCCTTTTTCCAGTACATGGTGATGAAATAGGAATTGCTTATAAAGAAGGGACAAGCATAAACCGAAAGTATTTGTATGGGTGGCAGAAGGCATCAATTGAAGTTGATGGTTCTGTTCAGGCTCAGTTTGAACCTGGTAATAATAATAAATTTATAAAATCCTATGAATTATTTAAGGAAAAAAAGAACGTCCGGATACTTTTTATATTCAAAGATGGTAAAACTGAAGCTTACAGTAATGTTGTCAGGATACTCAAGCCAGCCAGTCTTCCTGTCCATTTAAAACCTGTAGGCATACTTTTCATTCGTCTGTTAAATTTTATAGCCATACCGTTGGTGATTGCTTCATTATTTGTAGGAGCAGCATCACTGGGAAATATCCGGCGTATAGCACGCATCGGAACAAAAACTCTTGTATATTTTCTAAGCACTACTGCAATTGCTATTGCGATTGGCATTCTTCTGGCTAACACAATTAAACCCGGTGAACGGCTCTCAGTGGAAAGCAAACAAAAACTAATGCAGGAGTTTGCTATTGATGTCGCAAAGATAGAAGAAAAAGCTGCTCAAAGCAGTGTAGTGGATTTTTTTGTCAACATAGTACCTACCAATCCTTTTAATGCTCTTGCATCAGGTGATATGCTTTCTATTGTGTTTCTTGCTGTGTTTCTTGGTCTTATAGCTGCTTTGATTGAACAGGAAAAAGCAAAAATAGTGATTAAATTCTTTGATTCCTTTACTGAAATAATGATTCGAGCGGTGGGTATTGTAATGCTTTTAGCTCCCTATGCTGTTTTTGTCTTAATTGCAGCTATAATCAGTGAATTCGGATTTGGGATACTGCAAACGCTTATCTGGTATGTAATAACCGTGATTGCAGGTTTATGTTTTCATATGTTGATTATTTATCCGTTGTACTTAAAAATCTTCAGCAAAATGCCTATACATCGTTTTTTTAAGGGTATTCGTCCGGCACAGCTTGTTGCCTTTAGTACAAGTTCAAGTGCAGCTACGCTTCCTGTCAATATGGAATGTTGTGAAAAGAACCTGGGTGTACCTCGGGGAATCACCAGTTTTGTATTGCCGCTGGGTGCTACTATTAATATGGATGGTACAGCTTTATACCAGGGAGTGGCGACGGTATTCATAGCTCAGATTTACGGGCAAGGCCTTGGTATTGCAGGACAACTTACTATTCTATTAACAGCTACCCTTGCTTCAATTGGAACTGCTCCTGTTCCGGGTGTTGGGATTATTATGCTAGTAATTGTACTGAGATCAGTAAATGTGCCTGAAGAGGGGATAGCCTTGATCATTGGTGTGGATAGATTACTTGATATGTGCCGAACTGTCTCAAATATAACTGGTGATGCTGTAGGTTCCGTTATAATTGCCAGCAGTGAAAAAGTTCTTGACTTTGAAGATACAATTCATCATAAAGATTTAAACTAATACTGCCTTAATTACGAAGGAGGAATTAATCAATGAAGGAATCAGAGGAAAAACAAGTTAATGAAACGCATGGATTCAAACGGCAATTAAATCTTTTTGATTCAACTATGATTGTTGCAGGATCGATGATTGGTTCCGGGATATTCATTGTTTCTGCAGAAATTTCAAGAACTGTAGGTGGAGGGGGATGGTTACTTGCTATTTGGCTAATTACCGGAATAATTACAGTAATGGGGGCATTAAGTTATGGCGAATTAGCCGGGATGATGCCATACGCAGGCGGACAGTATGTTTATCTTAGGGAATCTTTAGGCACTTTCTTTGCCTTTCTTTATGGCTGGACGCTCTTTCTTGTCATACAAACCGGGACCATTGCTGCCGTTGCAGTTGCATTTGGCAAGTTTCTCGGTGTCCTGATACCGGCACTTTCAGAAAATACAAAAATTATTGATTTGCATTCAGCAGGATTTAATTTTTCAATTGCAGCAACCCAAATTGTAGGTGTTCTATTGATTATTTTTCTTACTTATATAAATACTCTTGGAATAAAAACTGGAAAGATTGTGCAAAATATTTTTACGGTTACCAAGATTGGTTCATTAGTAACAATTATCGTAGTCGTTTTTATTTTCAGCAGCAAATCATCGGCACTTTCTCTTAATATGTCAACTTTTTTTAATGCCAGTTGGACAAAAATAGTTAACGGGAGACTTGTAACAGAAACGCTATCCGGCCTTTTACTTTTTGGAGCGTTGGGAGCTGCGATGGTAGGTTCATTATTCTCGTCTGATGCATGGAATAATATTACTTTTATTGCAGGTGAGGTGGTAAATCCGCGCAAAACAATACCTTATAGTCTGGCGATTGGGACACTATTAGTTACTGCTCTTTATTTTATTACTAATGTTGCTTATATCATGGTGTTGCCAGTTAAAGGCTCTCCCGATGGCAGTGATATTTTATTGCGCGGCATTCAATTCGCAAATACAGATCTTGTAGCCACAGCAGCAGCAGAAGTTAGTTTGGGACAAGCAGGTGCTGTTGTCATAGCTCTATTGATAATAATTTCAACTTTTGGATGCACGAATGGTTTAATATTGGCCGGAGCACGCGTTTATTATGCTATGGCTCACGATCGTCTCTTCTTTAGAAAAATGACAGCACTGAATCACCATAAAGTACCAGCATTTTCATTAATAGTACAGGCTTTCTGGGCATGCTTGCTTTGCTTGAGTGGAACCTACGGTAATCTTCTTGATTATGTAATATTTGCTGTACTTCTCTTTTATAGCATTACTATTATTGGTTTGTTTATCTTAAGAATAAAAAATCCCAACGCTCCCAGACCTTATAAAGCATTTGGATATCCTGTAATCCCGGCGCTTTATATATTAGCAGCCTTATTAATTGCAATTGATCTGCTTATGCTTAAACCTACTTACACATGGCCTGGTTTAATTATTGTGCTTCTGGGGATACCAGTATATTATATCTGGAAGAAAAAAAATACTGTACAAATTTGAAATTAACAATAAAAATTGACAAATTATTATGTGAGAATTATAATAGCAATTCTGTTAAGTAATAACGATACAAACATGTATTGCAGAACATATTCATACAGGATGCCATGAATGTTTTCCACATGGTTTTTTGTTTATTATAAAAGCCACCTTGTTGTCATGTATAGTCCAAAAGGTAAGGGTGGTAATTTCCCTAATAGATTCCATGGAGTTACATTATGATAGACATTTTTAAAGATTGGTATGAACATAGACATGATTATGCAAAGGAATGGAAAAAAAGAACGAAAGGAGAAGTAGTTGGTTATTTTTGCACGTATGCACCTGAAGAAATAATGTATGCAGCAGGAATTTTACCGGTACGTATTTTAGGTTCTCATGAACCTCAGGATGTCACTGAACCACATATATTTGGAATGTTTTGTCCTTTTTGTCGTGATTGTCTGGCACAAGGTTTAAAGGGTAGATTTGATTATCTTGGCGGAATAATGCTTTCGCAATCATGTTTACATCTCAGACAATCATACACAAGCTGGCAAATAAATATTCCTGTACCTTTTTCATATTATCTGCCCATGCCACACGGAGTTCAGAGTAAAAGAGCATACAAGTATCTCAGGAATGAATTGGAAACATTCAAGAAAGCGGTAGAAAAATGGCTTGGCAAGGAAATAAAAGATGAAGATATTGATAGAGCTATTGAAATTTATAATAAAAATCGCCAATTACTTCACAAGTTATATGCGCTAAGAAAAAGCAGCAAGGTTCCTCTTTCAGGCATGGAAGCGATGTACGTAACCATTACTTCTCAAATGGTAGATAAAGCTGAACATAATGAAATGCTTGAAAAATATATCAACACACTCACTGACAGGGATGTAACTAATGACCGGGTCAGATTAATTTTTGTGGGTAGCGAAGATGATGATATTGAATTTATTAAAATGGTGGAATCGCTCCCTGCAATTGTAGTAGTGGATGAGCATTGTACGGGATCAAGATATTTTTGGAATGAAGTAAAGCAGGATGATGATCGTCTCATGGCTATTGCTGCACGATATATTGACAGACCTGCCTGTCCAGCTAAAGATTGGCCGGAATTGACCCGACTCGATCATATCGTAAATCTTGTGAAGGATTATAATGTACAGGGAGCAGTACTGATTCAGCAGAAATTTTGTGATCCTCATGAATTTGACATGCCCGTTATAGAAAAAAAATTGAAGGAAATGGGAATTCCATCCTATAATATTGAATTTGACGTGACGGTTCCTATCGGTCAATTTAAAATTAGAATTGAAGCATTCCTGGAAATGCTGAGAGCAGATGAATTATTTTAGAAGATATTCATTCAGCATGAAGGGTAATAAAATAAAAAGAGTGTGAACATAAATGATAGTGATAAAACCAGGGAACATATTTAAACCTGAAAAATTGGGGGAATTATGAGCAACACGGTTTATAAAACTGAGCCTTTAAAGAGCTGGGAAAAAGCAAAGGAGCTCAGATTACAGTATTATAAAAATTATGCTGAGGCAAAAGACAAAGGCGGTATAAGGTGGGCTGGTGGAGCATGGACTTTTGATGCAATTCCGGCTGGATTAGGAAATGATGTTCACAGTTTAACCAGCGAACCGTATGCCGCGAGCATAGCTTTTAATAAAGAATTATCACTCAAATGTTTGGAAGCGGTTGAGTCAAAGGGATGGGCGCGTGATATTTGTGCATACATAAGAAATTATTGGGGTTCGGTGATTCGCAATGAATATGCTTTTGGTGGTCCATTTCCCGTTCCGGATTTTATTTTTCAGGATCATATATGTTGCAGTCATGCTAAATGGTACCAGGTAGTGAGACATCTTGAGGGTGATATTCCGATGTTTTGTGTTGATATATCGGTAGGTCCCTATCATGAGTTGAATGACAGCAGGTTGGATTATGTAACGGGACAATTAATGGATGGTATTGAATGGATGGAGAAAGTAACGGGAAGAACATATAATGATGAAAAGTTATTTGAAGCAATTTATGATGAATGCAGGACAACATCGGTATGGGCAGAAGTTTGTTGTTTAAATAAACATGTTCCTGCTCCGTTGGATGAAAAAACAATGTATTCATTATATGTTCTTGCTACGCTCAACAAACATGGAAAAGAGATTGCTGATTATTACGAGGAATTAAGGGATGAAGTAAAGGATCGGATAGCCAGGGGAATAGCAGCTATTCCGGAAGAAAAGTGCCGCTTAATAACAGATACGCAGCCCCCGTGGGGTTTTTTAAATGTGTACAGGCATCTTGAAAAATACGGTGCAGTCTCAGTAGGTTCATTATATGTATTTGGACTTGAAGGGATATGGGAAGAGCAGGAAGATGGTTCATGGGGTCCAAGAAGAACTCCTCAGCAACTCGGCATTACATTTAAAAACAGGGAAGAAGCAGTTCGATTTTATGCAGATTGGAATCTCAGCAAACCTCAATGGCAGCATTTTTATGATCCTATGTTGAAAGTTGAAATGATGAAACGTATATATAAAGAATGGAAGTTGAATGGCATAATTCTTCATTATAACAGGGGATGCGAAGGCTTATCTGTTGGTATTGCTGAAACGAGACTGGGATTAATAAAAGCTGGTATCCCGGTAATGACATATGAAGGAAATATGGGCGACGAAAGAGAATTTGATGAAACGAAAACATTTGCCCGTATTGATGCATTTATGGAAAGCCTTTCCCTAAAATAAAAACAGTTTTATTGATATGGAGGTCTTATGATTTCAGCAGGCATCGATTTAGGTGCAAAAACAACAAAAGTAGTTATATTAGCAGATAATAAGATTGTATCGCAATGTCTGGAACTTACTGGTATAGATCAAGCTCAAACAGCAGAGAAGGCTCTTTCAAATGCTCTCGAAAAAGCGAATTTATCACGAGATGCTGTGAATTTTATTGTTGCTACTGGTGTGGGACGCAATGCAGTAAGTTTTGCTAATAAAGAAATTAGTGATGTAGCAGCCGATGCAAGAGGAATTATCTACTTATTACCAGATGCACGCACTGTGATTGACATTGGTGCAGAAGAAGGAAGAGCTATAAAATGTTTTGCGGATGGCAGAGTTCAGGATTTTGCCATTAATGAAAAATGTGCTGCTGGAGCAGGCACTTTTGTTGAAACAATGGCAAGGGCATTAGAAGTTGATGTGGAAGAATTTGGTAAAATGTCATTGCGTTCAACAAATACTATTGCCATGAATGCGCAGTGCACGGTATTTGCAGAATCTGAAGTTGTCTCCCTGGTGCATGCAAAAACTGCAAAAGAAGATATTTCAAAAGCGATTCATGATGCCATTGCAAGCAGGATTATTTCAATGGTAAGAAGAGTAGGGGTAGAAGAAAAAATAGCGGTAATTGGCGGTGTGGCGAAGAATCCAGGATTCATTGATTCTTTAAAAAGAGGATTGGAAATCAATGAAATTTTAATACCTGATGAACCTGAATTTACGGGAGCATTAGGAGCTGCTTTAACCAAAGCATAATGATGCAAACTAAACTTGAAAATAATAAAGGGCGAACTGATAATTCGCCTCACACAAATATTACGGTGCAATGTTCACTTTGTGCCTTTGTGCCTTTGTGCCTTTGTGCCTTTGTTATTTAGGAGGCAATGATG
>Ga0154622_1115_pt8 | contig 12412 bp, 7 predicted proteins | sample Rifle2008BG13ft_FD_116051 | JGI IMG/M metagenome (GOLD analysis project Ga0154622, IMG submission 116051) | Candidatus Fischerbacteria bacterium RBG_13_37_8
CTGTAGGTATAATTATCTTCTTCTATATTAGTTCCGTAATGGTACGATTGTGCCTGCTGCAAAGCAAAATCATATCCCTTTGCCGCAACATCTCCATTGAACAGCCTGGTTGAATACCGTGAAGAAATAGTGTATGTAGTCCCGCTAATAACTATTGGCTCAACACCGGATAATTTTTCTATCCAGTCTACCCACTGCGATTGATTAGTCCTGCTTATTAAATCATTAATAGTCGCATTATAACCACAGTTATACGGTATCAATGACGCTTGTTCCTTTACATAATGCTCCTCATGCAATAATTTTATTGCATGATACCCCTGGTCAATCCATTGCACCGCCTCATCTTCCTGCATTTGCAATAATACCTCATTTGTACTTCGATGCAATATTCGATCATTCCATCGTTGCGGGATTTGTTGATCCTCGCTCATTTCAAATAAATAAAATGATCTATCTTTCATTACTTCTTTATATACTATGGTAAATTTCATTCCATTTGCAAAAGCAATCTTCTGCTGCGTATCATTCCATTCAGCAATAAAATATGCGCCACTCCTCCAGATATAAGGAAGATTGCTGTTCAACAAAACAGACTCATAAGAGCTATCCAGCACTACTAAATCCTTCCAATCATGATCTTTTGAGATTACAAGACACGAACATATGAACATACAAATAATAATAAATAGTATGCTTTTTAGTTTCATAATATATACACTCCTTTTGTCTATTTTTCCTGCCATATCCTGGCATTTATCTTTAATTTATTATTTTCTACTTCACTACAGCTTAATTGCATTTTATATCGAAAAATATGTCATGTCAATCAAAATCAACTCGAGGTTAAGATTAACCTCAACATTGACCTTTCTATTAAACACTTATTCTATTGATTATTTATTTTTTTTGAATTACAATTTACATGAGGATTAAAATATATGGCAAAGAGCTATTATAGGAGTTTTTGGCAGTGGAGAACCCTCAATATATGAAAAAAGTTTATTATGTAATATGGGTGTTATGTATCTTCTGTACCACAAGCGGATTTTTAGTAGCTGTTGATGATAACCAATCTGATAAAGATGCCAATGCAGCAGAAATTGAGAGTAAAACCGTAACCCAGGACGAAGAATCAATTCAGCAATCTATTATGTATGATCCTCATTATTGGATTTATCTTGACGATCAATTCGAACGGTTAGTATTCACCAATTATGTAACAAAAAATTCTTATCTGAGCAACAACATGGGAACATTTGTGATTGAACAATATAAAGGTGGATCTGAGGACTTATTTCAAGTAAAAAAGGAAGGAACAAAATTAGGATTTTTTAGAATATATAATGACAACACTGGTTATATTCAAGGTATGAAAGTGGGGTCATCCGGACTATTAATGAGTTCTGGAGCTATTTACTTAGATGGTACGCAGGGTTTGCAAAATCAGATAGGGGGATCATGGCCTTTACTAATTAAAGATAATAATGGTACCGGTATTAATTTTACTACAACTGAAGAAATGATATATAATCCTTACAATGGTTTTATCGAAATTAATCCTATGATTGATAATTTGGATATTGACCAGGTAACTACTTTATTGGTATTAGAGCCAAAAAATAGTTTTGGATTACCGCCAACGGGTGAGAGTGGAAGCCGATTATGGGGTATGAGGTGTAATTTACCGGCAGGTGAACCTGATCCGGATATAACTTTTGGATGCATAAGGCAATCATATGGGTATTACTGGTCATGGTACTCTAACAATACAATTCGCATGAGTGTGAATGCTTTGAATGATGATATTTTGCAACTTTATAGTGGAAATATAAGCACTGCTGTTGAAAAGGTACGTTTTGATAAGGATGGAGATATAAGCAATCCTGATCCTGGAAAGGCTGTCTATATAGAGGACACGGAAGGAATCAAGGTAAAATTTGCACTACAAATAGAGCTGGAAACTGAGCTTGGCATATGCGATAGTCTGGTGCGAGGCACCTTAAAAGGAATCGCAGGCAATTATGGTCAGGCAGATGCTTTATATTTTTGTCAAAAGATGGCAGACGGCTCCTTTCAGTGGATCGAAAAATAGTGAATACCAGGAATTGAATAAAGCATTTATTGCATAATAGAGATACCTACAAAAGAGCATACATAAAAAAAAGGGGGCTCGATTTCTCGAGCCCCTTATGTTTTTTATGTTATGGTTAACCTAATTGCATGCTGTTAAGCTTTGTGCAAAGCAAGGAGTAGCTGCCTGTGGTACTTGTGTACCAGCAGAATCTGTTCCATAAGAGCCTTCACTGGCTGTATTACGTGGGACAACAAGGTAGTAATAGCTGCTTGCCGGATTAGTATCTGTATAGGTAAGGCCTGATACAGAGCAACTTAGCGATGCATGGTTGTAAGCTGTCCATGGAAGAGCGCCACGATAGACACCATAACCGGTAACGGTGCATGTGCCGCCTGGTGCAGTCCAGTTCAAGACAACATTAGTACCTGATTTCGTTGCCGTAAGGGTATTGAGTACCCTTCCTGGAGGAGTAGGACCAGTTGTACAGGCTGACCCGTAGAAAATTCGTACATCATCTATCCACCAGCCGCCGCTTGTAACAGAAGCGTCAGTACCATAGGTAAATCTCACCGTAAAATTACCGCCTATATAAGTTGTCAAGTCTGATTGATAGAGGGTCCATGTAGCATTGGTACCAGTAAAGGTAGGTTGTCCTGCAGCACCAAGACATGCCGGAGCGCCGCTGCCTTGTACTCCAGGGTAGTTAGGTGTCAGATTGAGTTTTGTAAACGTAGTACCGTTGTTCGAGCCATAGACAATACCATCATCCCATCCGGTTTCAATCTGGTGTCGAGTCCAGAATTCCAATTTGGGATTAGCAATCGCTGGTGGAATAGCAACCAAACTGGTCTTTGTAATGGTATTGCATGCCTGGCTATTCAAGTTATTTGACCATGCTGAATGAGTAGGTGAATGAGCTTGCGCAGTGTTGTTCCATACCCAGTTAGCTGAAACCGTCCAATTGTTAGAACCTTCAAAATCATCCACCCAAATAACAGTATCAGGACCACTCGGTGTGGCATTTACTTTTACCGTATTTGCATCAACATCACCGCCATTGCAAGGACCTGCTCCACCAGTTCGTGAATCTTCTGCTCTCACTACGTAATAATAAGTGGTAGCATAAGTGATATTGTTATCCTGGAAGGAAGTACCAATTACACAATTTTGCAGGAGATTTGCTGGACCCGGTACAAAGAGAGGATCGGTGCTTCGGTAGACATTATATTTCAAAGTTGGATACGAGGGACAACTTGAAGTACCTGCATTCCATGTAACTGTAATGCGGCAGTTGGACTGCTGATCATTCGTTGCACTTGTAGCTCCCGCAAAACAAGGAGCAAGAGCACAATCTCCTGTTGGCACGACAGAAACCCAATTTGCCTTTGATGATTCACATTGCGATGATACAGTCGAAACTGAATAAGCGTAAGTTACGCCTCCTGAAACGGGGCTGTCTACATATGATGTTGTTGAAATATTTGTGGCTATTTGAGTTTCCTGTAATACTCCACAATTAGTTACTCTCCTGTAAACATTATACCCTAAAGCACCAGGCACCGAATTCCAGCTTACCGTAACCTGGTTTGGCGCTGTCGCTGTCGCTGTTAAATTTGAAGGTCCTGGATATGGTGGTGTTACTGTTGCACAATTGCTTGTTGGTCCTAAGCAGGAAGCATTGCTGCCCATTGGTTGTACCATGTAGTTGCTTTCTTTGCAATCCAAACCTACATCGGTGTAAGTAAGTTGTGTGCTTGGTACCTGCGCGATCTTTATTTTCGCATGGTCGCATCCCATGATACCGACTGATTTAAATATCCAGTATGTTGATGTATTCGGTACAGCCGTCCAGTTCAGCACTGCTCCATTTGCTTGAGCTGTAACTGACAAAACAGGAGCTTGTGTTGGTCCACTGCTGCATCCGCTGTTCTGTGGGGTTGGCGTTGCGCAAGCTATCGCATGCCTGTTATGCGAATTATAAATCGCGGTCATGTGCGGTGTTCCATTGTTTAAATTTCCATCATCATCATCCGCAGTGATGAACTGCTGGTAAGCAGAGGTTGCAGCACATCCGTCCGAATTCGGACATGAACATGCATACCAATTTGTTACCAATCCACTGCCGATATAAAGAACTCGTTCTGCCACCTGAAATGCTGTTTGTCTATCTAAATTAAATGGCGCTACCTGTAAATCGCGTGCTGCTAAATCCCAGATTGCTTCCGCGCCGGGCGCATTCTCGCAATGCACTTCTTTTCCGCATGGGCCACCGCCACCACCACAATTAGTACATACAAAATTAGCCGCGGTAGAGGGAACACCTGTCGCATGCTTCGCATAATCCGAATCGCGTATACCGGTGCATCCTAAACAACAATTCCCATATCCATTGCAATTATACCCGTATGAAGTACCGGGATTACTCGGGCAACTTGTCCATTGTCCACAGCTACGGTCTAATGTCCACCAAAATCCTCTGCCGATACATGAATTGTGTAACCGGATTGAACATACCGCATCTGCTATTACTTCGACCGGACTGCTCATCGTACCATTTGCATCATAATCATCCAATCCATGACCCCATTCATGATCAAACACTGCTGCGATCTCTCCCGTATTCCGGCATCCTCCCCCGGAACGGAAGAAATTCATGCTGTTACCTCCATAATTCGCATTGCAGGTGCTCTGGACATTCACATTTGCCGTAATACAGGCAACTCCACTGCAGTCCAACCAACCATAATTAATCCAGGCACGTGCATTCCGGTTGATATTGGTCAACTCTGCCGAGGCTGAACGCGCGGAAAATGTGTCACCGGTTGAATGACCCGCCGGTACCGTGCAGTCATGCTCGCCATTCGTCCCACCTAAATCTAAATCTCCCGTCGCAGAACTCTCACTTGCTGCACCGCAATCCGTTCCTATAGTAATATAACGCGTATCAAGTGTCGTAACTACAGTCCCCGATGTCCAGTCGTATCGTCCATTGATATCTGTGTAATTATTCGGAGCTGCAAATCCGGTATTTACAAATGGCATCCCATATTGAACTGCACAACCATCGGGACAACATCCATCACAACTGAGCGGATATATCATTCCCACTATCTTTCTTAATGCCCATTGCGTCGTATCCTGAAATGCTACTATCCTTCCATCATGCGCATCTACTAATACTTCCCATATATTCAAATATCCTTCTCTCTTAAATGTGTACGCCCACACCAACCGGTAATTGTATCCTTCTCCTACTGCACCTGCCCAATATACAGGCGCCACTGGCAGCAATTCTAAATGTGCTTTCTCAACAAAACTGTCACTCGGTGACATTCCTCCAATAAAATTAAATCCTCTATACAATGCATCTTCTTCTGTCAATGAAGGATGAAAATCCACATCAATATCACCCCATTTGTCTAATCCCCATAATACAATATTACCATGATTAATCGCTAATGCTATTGCTGCATCACGCACCGGCATCCCATTTACCTCACGTTTTATAAATACGTGCCAGATATTTCTTCCGTCCGTATTCGTTACCCGTACTTCTCCTAGTTCATTAAAACTTATTCCTAACACTCGCGCGTTTGATCGTAGAAAATCAAGCACTAATTGACGTACTTCTTTCTCACCTACTGCCTCTACTTTGTACCCTAATTTCATCGAAAGCCCTTCCAACGTAACAACATTCCCATCTCCCGTTCCTGGTATAATTGGATTCACCGTTACTAACGTAGTTGGTCTTCCCGAACGCGGATCAATATAAACTTGACTTCCTGCATTTTTTGCCAAAAATTCCTGCCACACATCTCGATTCGCTAATTGAGATAACACTTCATTCAATGATATATTGGTTTGACTGATATACATTTCGTCTGCTCTAAATTCTAACTTTTCCATATCACTTTTTTCGGCTCTCTCTTTAAAAGCATAGGTAACGTTCACTACTACAATTATTAGCATCAACATTAACAACATGCTAACACACTTTGAAAACAAATCTTTCATAATACCTCCTTTTTAAATTAGTTTAGCAAAAACACTAGGATAAACCAGTGCTTCGCAATTGCTTCCATTACATATTTCCAATATTCGGATAGCTTTACGACCGGAAAAATTTAAACAAAAAAAACCCCTACCCCTCTTTGTCCTTTCGGAACACTTTACTTTCACATCGCTACTCATAAATTGTGGTTACCTTCATTTTATCCCTTCGAAGGGCTAAATTGAGTGTAAAACCACGATTCGAAACGCTTACAGTTTTAGCTTATCACAGCTTTTTATCAATGTAAATAGGTTTTTAGGGGGTGCTTAAAAATATTTTTCAATAGCTAAAATCAATGACAGCTTTACAAAATATACCTGCTGAGATCTTCGTCCTTAATAATATCTGCAAGCATCTTTTTTACATATTCTTTAGTAATTACTATCGTTTGATTTTGTATCTCAGGTGCGTTAAATGATACTTCATCAAGCAATTTTTCTAATACGGTATGAAGTCTTCGTGCACCAATATTCTCCGTTTTATCATTTACATACGATGCAGAATAGGCAATCTCCTTTATTGCATCGTCATCAAATTGCAGGAATACATATTCTGTTTCGAGGAGCGCTTTATATTGTTTGATTAATGCATTTTGGGGTTCTTTCAAAATACGGATAAAATCTTCTGCAGTCAGTGAATCTAATTCCACACGTATCGGAAATCTTCCCTGCATTTCAGGAATTAAATCTGAAGGTTTCGATACATGAAATGCCCCGGCAGCTATAAATAATATATGGTCAGTTTTTGCCATTCCATAACGGGTATTTACCGTTGTACCTTCAATAATAGGAAGTAAATCTCTCTGTACCCCTTCCCTGCTTACATCTGGTCCATGACCGGTTTCCCTGCTTGCCACCTTATCTAATTCATCAATAAAAATAATACCTGATTGCTCCACCCTTTGAATTGCTTCACGAGCTATTTGCTCCATATCAAGTAATTTTTCCTGTTCCTGGAGCGCTAAATATTCCAATGCCTCCTGTACCTTCAATTTCCTCTTTTTAGTTTTTCCACCCATCAATCCTGGCAGCATTTCTTTAATGCTGACATCGATATCTTCTATCCCCGTATTACTGAATATTGAAAAAGATGAGAAGTTTTTTTCCTGTATTTCAATCTCAACAATCCGGTTATCCAGTTTTCCCTCTTTGAATTGCTGTCTAAGTTTTTCCCTTGATTCATTATAGCTGTCCTGCATGGTGACACGTTCTTCAGGGATAACATTATGGGGAGGTTTATAGGGCAACAGAATATCCAGCAATTTTTCTTCCGCATGTTTAAGCGCCCTGTCTTTTACATTAGCTACCTGTTCTACCTTTACCATTGAAACAGATATATCAACAAGGTCTCTTATCATGGATTCTACATCCCTGCCTACATAACCTACTTCGGTATATTTGGATGCTTCCACTTTTAAGAACGGCGACTTTACAAGTCGCGCCAGTCTCCTCGCAATCTCAGTTTTTCCTACTCCCGTCGGTCCCATCATAATAATATTCTTAGGCGCAATTTCTTCCGCTATCTCAGGCGGCAAAAATTGCCTGCGCATACGATTGCGTAATGCAACCGCTACAGCACGTTTCGCCTGTATCTGGCCAATTATGTACTTGTCAAGTTCCTTGACTATCTTCGCAGGCGTTAATTCCGGGTCTAAAACCGGCTCCTTTAATGATACTAATGCTTTTATTTTCATAATGTTTCAACCGTAACGTTTTCATTGGTAAATATACATATAGTCGACGCTATTTTCAATGCTTCAAGAGCAATTTCTTCAGCATTCAGATTAGTGTGCCTTATCAATGCTTTTGCTGCTGCCAATGCGTACGGGCCCCCTGAACCAATGGCAAGTATCCCCTCGTCAGGTTCTATCAGATCACCATTTCCCGATATAAGATAACTATGATCCTTATCTGTCACTATAAGCAATGCTTCAAGTCTGCGCAATATCCTGTCAGTTCTCCAATCCTTCGCTAATTCTACCGATGCTCTTTGTATGTTGCCCCTGTATTCCTGGAGCTTGTTTTCAAATTTGGTATAAAGTGTAATCGCATCTGCTGCTGATCCTGCAAAACCTGCCAATATGTTATCGTTGTATAATTTCCGTATTTTCTTGGCTCCTTGTTTAATTTTCGTCTCTCCTATAGTAATCTGACCATCTCCCGCCATTGCCACTTCATTATTATGCCGTACCGATATTATTGTTGTTGATCGTATCATAATTATTCTACCAATTATAAATAAATGCTATTCCTGCTACATTATAAAATATTGATAAAGCTATTTGCACAGCTTCACCTGCTGTTTTCTTATCATAATTGATTTCCTCATTTTACATGAAATACCATTTAGAGGCAAGTAACCAAATAAACACTGTCATTATGAGTCCCGCGCCATCGGGACGTAATAATCCTTAACAATATGCCCCCTATAATATGATAGGAATTAATACGTCTTGCGCTTTGTTCACTCCATTCTAGAATTCATTTTCTTCTTGCCGGGTCCTTTTGAACGACAATGCCAAATAAAAAGAAGCGCCCTCACTATGAGATTCCTCTTTCGTAACTTGAGATGCACCTCTACTTCATCTATTTCTTTGCCAACTTGACCCCACTCTCTATCGATTGTATGGTCTGGGTACGGTCGCGCTTGCTGTGTAAAAACGATACGAAACATGTCTCAAATTGCGATGGCGGAAAATAAATACCATGCTCCACTAACTTCCAGAAAAAAGATGCGTATTTCTCAGTGTCAGCTTTCTTTACCTCATCAAAATTCCTGGGTCGCTTGTCAAGAAAAAAACAGGTGAACATTGAACCAATATGATTGACAATGACTTTCTGCTTGTATCTATGAAATACATCGGATATCTCAAAGTAAAAATCGTCCAGTGAATCACTCAGCTCTTTGTAATTTTTGTGTTTCAAAGCGCTTAGAACTGCACTGCCTGCTTCCATGGCAAGCGGATTTCCTGATAATGTTCCTGCCTGGTAAACATCACCTTCCGGCGCCACTAACTCCATAATCTCTCTTCTGCCTCCATATGCACCTACCGGAAGTCCACCACCTATTATCTTTCCTAATATGGTAAGATCAGGCTCGATGCTATAAATATTCTGTGCACCGCCGTAACATAATCTGAATCCTGTTATTACTTCATCAAAAATTAAAAGTGTCTTATGCATTTTGCAAAGCTTCGATAATTTTAATAAATAATCTTTTTCGGGTAATACCAATCCCATATTTGCTGCAACAGGTTCCAGGATAATGGCAGCTATTTCTTTTCCCTGTTTCTCGAGTGTTCGCTCCACAGCCGGTATATCATTGTATTGCAGACTGATTGTATTGCGTGCGCTTTCAGATGAAATTCCACGTGATGAAGGAATACCATACGTAGCAAGACCAGAACCTGCTTTAACCAACAGGTTGTCATAATGTCCGTGGTAGCATCCATCAAATTTTATTATTTTTTCCCTGCCAGTATAAGCACGTGCTACCCGTATTGCACTCATTACCGCTTCCGTCCCAGAGTTAACAAAGCGTATTTTCTTAATGCTTGGTATAGCAGTTATTATTAATTGTGCAAGTTTCACCTCTGCATAAGTACAGGTACCAAATGAAGTACCTTCATCAGCAGCAGCTTTGATAGCGTTCACTACTGCCGGATAACTGTGTCCGAGTATTAATGGACCCCATGATCCAACATAATCAATATATTCATTGCCATCCACATCATGCAATTTGGATCCTTTACCACTATGCATAAATATCGGATTTCCTCCTACACTTTTAAAGGCACGAACAGGACTATTCACTCCTCCCGGCATTAATTTCTGTGCCTTGGTAAAATATTGTTGCGATTTTATTAAATTCATAATCACCTCTCATACGAAATTTTCATTCTAAGTTATGTTGTTGTTGTTGTCAATATTAAAAGACTGTCATTATGAGTCCCGCGTCAGCGAAACGTAATAATCCGTAACGGACAGTGCTTCTAGTACGTTAGGGCTTGTCACGTTTGCCTCCGGCAAACTCACAATGACAAGACCTCAGCCACGGATACGTCAAAGTCGGCGCAAGTTCAACATTATATTAACGTTATCAAAAGGCTCAATTTCTTGAATAATGAGCACTGGTCTTCATCGTGCGCCGACTTTGACGATGCCGTGAGACCTCAGCGATTCCCTATTCCCTATTCCCTATTTGTTTGATATAATGGTATGCAATGAACTTGATTAAATGCAAGGTTTTATCAGTAACAGTATTTTTTATACTCTGTATAGGTATCATCACTGCTAGTAATGACCAGGAACAATTAGCGGTCAATCTCGATTATTATGATGAAGTAACGCTGGTTAACATATATGTAACGGTCACGGATAATAAAAATAATTTCATCAGGGAATTATTAAAGGAAGATTTTATTGTTAAGGAAGATGGCAAGGTTCAGCAGATATCTCATTTCTCAATAGAAAGTCCTCCTCTTGTAGTTCTTCTTCTCATGGATGGCAGTGGAAGCATGCAGGAAGAAGTTTGTAAAAACCTGCAAAAGGTTGATATAGCAAAAAATGCAGCGCTTGAATTTATAAAAAGATTTCGTCCGCAAGACAAGTATGGCATTATCACCATTGAGGATTATGCACGTGTTTCATGCGAACCTGTTTCCTCCACATTTGAAGTAAAGAAGGAACTAATTTTTTTTGAAGCTAAACCAAGAAACACAGCATTATACGATGCGATATATTATGCATCAGAATTATTACAGAAATATCCCGTATCACGTAAAGTAATAGTCATTTTTTCTGATGGTCTTGATTCTGCAAGCAGGGTAACCTTTGAAGAAGCGCTTAATGCGGCGATTGCACAAGATATAGCTATTTTTGGTTTTATTACGGCAAAATTAACTGACAGGCCTTCATTGCGCGGATATTCGACTCTTGATGAAATAGCAAAACAAACTGGTGGCAAATTGATCATACCATCAACAATAGAAGAAACTGATAAAAAAATTAATGAACTTGAAGATGAATTATTCAATGTATACAGCATAGCATATAAGCCGCAAAAAACAAATGAAAAATCCTCCAGGTTTCACAAGCTTGATGTCAAAATAATAGAGAGGAATGCAAAGCTTCGTCACAAGAAAGGCTATATTAATTAACAGGAGTATTTTTTATTGAGATGAAACGGGCGCATCATTATTTTCATGTACTTATGATTAAAAATAGTTTGCATTAGTAAGAGTTGAATGAATACATCAAATAATAAGGTAAAAGAAGCATGGAATGCATAAAATGTCATTTCAGCAATCCGCCGGGGATGAAATTTTGTGGAAATTGTGGAAATCCACTAATACAGCAGCTTGAGGATGAAGAGAAGAAAATAGTAACAATTCTTTTTGCAGATTTGAAGGGATATACCACGCTTTCGGAGCAAATGGATCCGGAAGATATCAAAGAATTGATGGATAGTATTTTTCATCAAATCACAGAAATCATAGAAAATAATCATGGTTATGTAGACAAATACCTTGGGGATGGAGTGATGGCATTATTTGGTGCACCGATAGCCCATGAGGATGATACCGAAAGGGCGGTGGCTGCCGGAATAGAAATACAGGAATTTGTAAGTGCTTTCAGCAAAAAGAAAAATCTGCCGTTAAGTCTGCGCATCGGTATAAATACTGGAGAAGTAATTGCCGGGCATGTTGGAAAAGGCAGGGCGAGAGATTATACCGTTATGGGAGATGCAGTTAACACGTCACAAAGGTTACAGGAAGCCTGCATTCCTGGCAATATACTAGTTTCTGAAACTACAAAAAAAATGATCGAAAAAGCATTCGTTTTAAGTCCGCCTAAAGCACTGCAACTCAAGGGGAAAGCTGAATTGATAAATGCTTACCAGGTTGAGGCAAAATCATCCAAACCAATATTCCAGGCATCTGCTTTCATTAACAGACGAGAGGAACTTGAATATTTTCTTAAATGTTATCAAACATCTGTTCTAAAACAAAAACCTGTTTTTTGTCTTTTAACAGGTGAACTTGGAATTGGGAAAACAAGACTCATACATGAATTTGCTGATCAATGTCTCAGCAAAGCACCACTGCCATATATTTTCTGGCCACAATTATCATTCTATGAAAATGCTCCTTTTCATGCCTTGGGAGCTCTCCTGCTAGAAATTTTTGGAATCAAAAATAGCAATAATCTTGTTCATGCCAAAACATGCATAAAAAAAACATTATCCGACCTGGAATATTCTGCTTCTGAAATAAATATGGACGA
>Ga0154622_1023_pt2 | contig 12158 bp, 4 predicted proteins | sample Rifle2008BG13ft_FD_116051 | JGI IMG/M metagenome (GOLD analysis project Ga0154622, IMG submission 116051) | Candidatus Fischerbacteria bacterium RBG_13_37_8
AGGTTTAATAAATTATAATACTACAGGTCCGGAGACCTGTAGCTCCTCTTATCGAGGATGTCCGCAGCTTATTCCCTATTCCCTGTTTAATGTGGTATACTGTCGGGTAAATTGGCGAATAAGCCAGTATGAATATATAACTTCAGGAGGTACAACATAATGGTTAAGGTCTCTAAAGTATGCATAGTGTTGTTTTGTTTAGGAATGTTTTTCCTGATTCTGTCAGGAGAAACTTATGCGCGACGCGCACGTAATGATAAAAATGTTCTGGAACAAAAAGAATTCAGGAATGATGAATTATATATTTCTCAAACTAATATTTCACTCGCACAGATAATTGACAAACTTTCCAACCGGACTGAATGGCATACATTCACTACCGCACACAAGGAAGGATATGTTTATATTGATCCACGTTCCGGGAGGCCTTCTTCCATCACCATGGTAGTTCCACTGATACCGGGAACGGGCGACGGGAATACTGTTACGCTTGAATCACTCGCCAGTTCACTGGGGTATCCGGTCAAGGATATTAATGAAAAGGTAGTAGAAGAAGTTGTCACTAATTTTCTTCGACAACATGCCGCGCTACTCAATATTGACATGAATGAAATTGAACATATGCGAATTACTCATGTCACAGATTTTTTATGGCAGGTGTATATAACGCGCCAGGTGAATGGAATAGCGGTGCGTGATGCAAATATGATCATGACGATAAACCATGGTAATCTCGTACTATGGGGACTTGAAAAATGGGGAGATGTTGCTATTAATCTTGTACCTTCGATAAGCCAGGATAGTGCGATCCATACTGCGATGATGTTTATTGGCGGGCAATTGGCAACGGATAGATTTACTGTCACACCACGCCTTGAAATAATACCTGTTTCTTCGACAAAAGGCGGTTTGCTTGCAGAAGGATACGCTCATCGTCTTGCATGGTCATTTGCGTTTGCGAGAGAAGGTTTTATAAATAATTGGGAATTTCTTGTGGACGCACATACAGCGCAGGTGCTCTCTATGCGCGACTTGAATCTGTATGCTACGAGAAAAATTGTCGGTGCTACTTATGCGAAAACAAATGATGATTGTTGCCCGCAAGGATGTCCGGTAGATGGTGCTGCCATGTCATTTACCAATACAGGCTTTCTTGCTCCGAACAACTATACGAGCTTGACAGGATGGTATGATTATACCTCCGGTTCTGCAAGCACTACACTCGATGGTGATTTTGTGAAAGTGGTAGATAATTGTGGAACAATAAATGAAAGTTCTGCAACGGGCAATATTGACCTGGGTGGATTAGTAAATCAGCATAACTGTACGATTCCGACCGGTCATTCTCCGGGTGATACTTTTTCATCCAGGACGGCAGCAGCGGAAGTAGCACAAATCAACAGGATTACACGAAGCTGGATCAATAACTCATGGTGTGATAATACACAAATGACTTCTAATATGAATATAAATAGCACGTGCAATGCTTATTACTCCGGCACCACGATAAACTTTTTCCGTTCAGGCGGCGGATGCAGAAATACAGGTGAAGAAGTTGCTTCGATTGATCATGAATGGGCACACGGACTTGATGATAATGATGCAAATGGGAGTTTTAGTAATCCTGAAGAAGTGTATGCTGATTTATTTTCAATTATCAAATTGCATGCATATTGTCCTGATCCGGGATGGTGGTGGACAGCAAATCAGGGATGTGGTGCATGGACATGCCCGACGAATCCATCATCGACTGCTTTTTATTGTGATGGATATGGTGATTGTTGTCTTAGTTGTACAGGACTCAGGTCGCTTGACTGGGCAGACCATGCCAGTGGAGTGCCCCATACTCCTATAAATTTCAACTGTGTTCATTGCAGCAGCGGGTCGGGTCCATGCGGGCGTGAAACACATTGTGAGAATGCACCAGGTGCTGAGGCAGGATGGGATCTTGCAGCGCGTGATTTACAAGCTGCGCCGTTCAATTATGATAGTCAGACTGCATTTATAACCACTACGAAATTATACATCCAGGGGAGTGGAAATATTACGACATGGCATAGTTGTAATTGTACCAATGGTACATCGGATGGTTGTGCTTCATCGTCAGGGTATATGCAATGGCTTGCTGCCGATGATGAGGACGGTAATGTGAATAATGGAACACCGCATATGACCGCTATTTATGGAGCATTTAACCGGCATGCAATTGCATGTGAAACCCCGACACCACAAAACAGCGGTTGCACAACACCTGATACTGCCCCTGTTTTGACAGCAACTCCTGGTAACAACACCGTGGCTTTATCATGGACAGCAGTTCCCAATGCCGTTAGTTACTACGTCTTCGAAGGAACAGGAACATGGGCATGTGATATGGAAAAAGTACGTATTGCAACGGTGACAGGAACAACTTACACCGATGACCAGGCGCTCAATGGTCATTCGCATTCTTATGCCGTACAAGCTGTTGGTTCAAATTCTAATTGTTTTGGACCGGCGAGCAATTGTGCAACTGCCGTTCCGGTTCCGTGCACTTCGTGTGCAGCTTATTTATACGGAAGTGCAGCAGTAGAAACTGTGACTGGCGGTGATGGTGATGCATTCATGGATAATTGTGAATCGGCAACAATTGGTGTCACGATCAAGAATATTGGCACCGCTACTGCCCAGAACACCAATGTTACCATTACTGCTGCCAGTCCATTCTTGTCTATTACTACTCCTATGCCAATCAATGTCGGTGATATTCCAGTCGGAGGCACAGTTAACACTACTTTTAACGTTACTATCGGAGCTGGTGCAACTAAAGCAACCTGCAAGCAAACCGGCACGTACAATATCTCGGTGCAATCAACCGGACAGGATCCTGCTGCAGAAGATTCCTTCGGATTACAACATGAAATAGACATTACTTTGGGCACTGTTAGCTGGCCCTTTGAGACAGGTCTGGACGGTTGGACTATCTCGCAAGGCAAATGGGAATTAAGCACCGCAAAGTACAATCCCGGCGGGAGTACTGCAAGTTTGCATTCATCTGAAGGAATTGACCTGGCATGCGATGTTATCCTGTCTCCAGAAATTGAACCAACTGCTGCCAGTCAATTGACACTCTATAACTGGTATAATATCGAGCATTTAAACAATAGTTACTGGTGGGATCGTGCTCAGATACACGCAGTAAATTCCACGACCAGCGATCGTACATTACTTACACCGACACTGGGAAAATTATTCAAAACCGGTCCATGGTATGACTATCCTGAATATTGCGATGCAATTGGAACAACTCCAGGATGGGCAGGTCAGGCAACAACACCTGACAGAACATGGATGGCTTCAGGAGGATTCAATCTCTCAAACCTCGCAGGTGAAAAATTAAGGTTAGAACTGAGAATGTTTACCGATGAATCGAGCAGCTACGAAAATATTTATATTGATGACATGTCATTAACGAATGCAAAACACGAAGGTTGTGATGTACTTATTGATTCCTGCACACCGGCACCGCTATTACAACCATACAATAATGCAAAACCTGTCGTGAATGACGGAGGAAATAGTATCATTGAACCTGATGAAAATGCAGAATTAGTCGGAACACTCGAAAATGACGGAACTGCAGCCGCTTCTTCTGTCACCGGTACTCTTACTACCTCAGATGCTACGGTTACTATTACCGATGCTAATGCATCGTACCCCAACATTGCTATGGGGGACCATCAATCCTGTATGAATTGCTATGCAGTAACCGCTCCCCTTGCAAACAGACCCGGTCTGCACTGGGATTTTGCCGTTACAGAAAATGCTTCCGCAACAGGTTATGGTCCTGAATCTTTTGATTACACCTACCACGTAGGTGAAAGCTTCAGCGATGTTCCTACTACCAATTTGTTCTACGGCTTAATCGAAGCATTGCTTCACTCCGGCGTCACTTCAGGTTGTACCGCTACTCAATATTGTCCATCGAGCAATGTAATGCGCGAAGCAATGGCTAAATTCATTTGCTTTGCCATGAATAGCTCAAATTATGGTGCATGCTTAACCACTTCATGCGGGCAGCTTTTTGGTGACGTGCCAAGCTCAAATCCATTCTGCAGCTCAATTGAAGCATTATACAATTTAGGCATTGTAAGTGGTTGTCAAGCCAGTCCACTTCTGTATTGCCCTGCGATTAATACCGATCGACAAGCTATGGCAAAATTCATCTGTCTTGGCCTGGAATCAGCTAATCCCGGTTCATGTACCACTACAAGCTGTACAGATATATTTACCGATGTCACCTCAGGCAATCCATTCTGCCCATTTATAGAAGCTTTGTATTATGCAGGAGTTGTGAATGGTTGTTCAGCATCCCCGCTTATGTATTGCCCGAATACTATGGTGACGCGTGAACAAATGGCTAAATTTCTTGTCAATGGATTTGGTTTTATGCTGTAATGAAATGTGTCGATTATTAAGATGTTTCTCCTGTTTTTGCCTTTTTGCATGAAGGTTGTATTGTGTGTTATTAATTGAGTCTCTGAATAATGTTAGATTTTCAAGTAATGATTGATGAATAAATGAAAAATGAAAAAAAATTAAAAAAAGATGCAAAAACACTTGACATAGATTTTTTTATTTGATATGCTTTTCCATGGTGATTAAAAATTTAAGGCGTGAGAATGCTTTAACGAGGTAAACATATTAATGGTATTGCAAGTGTGTGCTTGATTTGCAATATTTTCAATAAATCAATTCAATCATTAAATTGGAGGAATATGATTTATGAAAAGGGTGATAATCTTAATAGTTTGTCTATTGGCGGTGAATTATTTATTATCAGCGGAGCAGAGTGGAAAGAATGGATTTGTAAAAGAAATAAAGCAGCGAGGGAAGAGGATGAGGATTTATGGAGCGTATCATAGAGTCCCATCGCGTGCTGATGTTATTCCTAGCGCGGCAGAAAAACAAGAAGCAAAATTAAGAAGAACGCAAGAACTGCTTTGGCCTCCAAATCCAAGGCCCCAGATATTAGATGTATTGCCATATTATGGATGGTGGGGAGAATTGTTATACATATTTGGTCAAGGATTCAGTCCAATCTATGCTTCGAATGTTGCTCACTTTCACTCGAACGCTTTTACAGCTATTGAGACAACAGATAAAACGGAGAATGAATTTAAAGTTGGAATTCCTGCTGGAGTACGTTCTGGATTTCCCAATGTAGCAAGTTCTGGCATAGGCGGTGAATATATTCTTGACTACCCATTGTCAATTATTGCACCGCTGTCAATGCCAGGGCTTGTTTCAGTTGTCGAAGGGACGAATTGTGTCTATGTTGGATATTTGAATAATGGTGATCCTACTATTGCTATTGTATATTTGTATGTGTCATATCCGCCGGGTCCGCAAATAGCCGTAATAGATCATGGGGTAGATATTGATCCTTTTTTAAGCAGAGTAGCTCTTTATGGAGTAGATAAGGAATACTGTTATGTAAAAAAAGTTGCTGATACAGGAGGAGAGAAAAAACATGTATATTGTTTTACTGAACCACTTTTGGTGCCAGTTGAGAGAGCGCATCTTCATGAGGATAAAGCCACTTGTGGAGAGGATTGTTTTGACCCGGATGTGGCAAATTTTAACATTAAAGGAATAGCATCAAGCGATCAAGGAAATGTATTTTTTGTTGCCTATCATTTAGGCAATAGTAATTATGGACGTGTGCTGAGGGTACCACGCGGAAATAATCCTTCGAACAAAATGATTAATCCACAATTTGGGGGAGCAGCTTTAACTTTCAAGTTTCCTCATTATCGTGCTGGTATTGTTGCAGACACAAAAGATGGAATGTGGGGTAATCCGGGAGTATTTGCAGTAACAAATTTTAGCGATTACAGTGGTTTTGTTCATATTACTGATAGCGGGTACACAAATTTAGGAGGGCTGGATAAAGTTGTCGTGGATTTAGAAACTGATCGACGAGTGAGCTGGCCGTATGTTGACACAGGTCCAATAGCACAAGTAAGGTGGTATGCAATTACAAATATGGGAGTAGCAACACTATCCGATGATACTTTGCATGATATTCGAGGTTGGGTTGATGGTTTTGATGCGAGTGATGATGATGGAAATGCAGCGGATACTCTAATGCTATCGGTGAATAATGTTTCGCAAATACTAATGTCATCCGATCCAGATAATCCGGTTAATATAGTCAATAATCAGTTAGAAATAGTGGCTTCAGAAGTTCCAGATTTACAAGCACAAATAGGCTTTCCTAATCCAGAACAGATTGCTCCGCGCTATGCTAAAATTACTATTAAAGGTTGGAATAACATGGAGTATTATCTCCGCGTGCTTGATCCGAGAGATTTTGCGGGCTATGCTCCCACTGTAAATCCTGCGCCTAATCCATTAGCGCTCGATTATTGCAGACCAGCAAGTTCTATGGGTCCTTATTTAAATGCTTGTGATAATCAAGTCTGGAGTAATAATACTGATTTTGGACTTTGCTTGGATTATTATAATTGCAGCAATCCGGTTCAAGATATCGCTGTTATGATTCAAGGTCCTCCAAATGAAGTAACTTGGACTGCCGTACTCTATTTGAAAATGCCAGCTCAATATTCAGGAGATAATCTCATCCTTCAATTGAGTGAAGTAGATTTTGAGTGGTCAGGTTGGCCTGTCAATCCATATTGTTCAGGTACACAAGATCCTAAAGATTGCAAGATGCCTGTGGATAGCTATTCAGGAGTTTATACAAGTTGGAAAAGAGAATTTGTAGAGCGAGAAATGATGTTTAAGTGGGGTGGATTATTATATCATGATTTTGATCCTGAAAACTGCTCTGATCCCGGCTGTGATAAAATATTTATTTTCTCCGGATATTGGACAAATTTTGAGCCTCTTGACGAAATCTGGGTATTTACAGAAACAACCAATATTCCTTCTTCAGGAAATCCTTCATATCTTTCTGAGTACAAAGCTGAAAAGAGATATATTATGGGTTATGAAAGCTCATGCAATGGCCACTGTATGATACTAACACTTGATAGCATTTTAACAAATAAATATGAAGCTACTAACTTTGATGATTATTATGAACCTAAATTTACAAATGGAAAAGGAGCAGGTTTTGGCGTAATACATAGGGATTCAATTGACTGCGATGCTAATCCGCCAAACCCAATTGAGGATTGCTTCTATAAGTTTAAGTATGACAAAGCAATAAATGATTCTTCATCAGAAGGTCAAATTCCTTACATTAATAATGCGTTTAATGATGCATATACGTTCATTTTGGATCCTCTTGATTATATTGGTTCTGTTCCCTATTTATATTATAATTTTTCAGATAATCAAGAAGCGAATATAAGGTGGTTCAGATTTCATCAATTATTCTTTAAGAATCGTGATCCTATTAATCCGAACGATCCTGCGAGCGATGATTGGTGGAAAAATCACGATAGTAATTTCTTTCATGTTCTGGATTGCTGGCGAGATTACAATAATCGAAGAGGATTTGCGAGACCGGATAGCCATGTAATTTTTGTCCTGTATCAGAGTCATTATGATTTATGCGATAGTTGGCTCGGTTGTAACTCATATGAGTGGAATATTCTTTTTAATAGAGTAATAACACATGAACTTGCCCATGAATTTTGGGTTAATTGGTATTATTATTGTCTAATAGATAATCCGGCCCCCGACTGCGGTCATTGTCCAAATTCTGCATGGTGTGCTGGTCTCCCGGGATGCGAAAGTGGAGATATTGATGAACAGAGATGCAGCATGCATATGTTAGGTTGCTCAAATGATAAGACTAAATGCACAAGTTCTTCTATAAGATTTGACTGTAATGAACTTAGGGGAAGCACGGTCGAAGGTATTGAATGTTCTAGTCCTAATTATGAGCAACCATTTCATATTAGGACGAAAAATGATCCTGAATAATCATGATTAGGAGGTACGATATTATGAAATTAGAGAAAATTTTGTTGATTGCTTTTATTATTATGCTTCAATTAAGCATAAATTCAAAAGGCTCAATCAAAGCTAATGATTTTACTTATGAGATGATCATTTTCAATTCTAATCCTATTATTTGTGAACCGATGCACGTATTAACCATTGCGAAGTACGTAGGAGAAAACACAATCGAGGCTTATCACATGCATCAAGCCGAAGTTATAGTCAATAATGAGAAATTAGTTTCTGATGTGTGCACAGCCGGTCCTGCAGGAATTGATCCAGACACCTCTCATCTTTCAAAATATAAAATCAAGAATGGGGATGTGATTAAATTTGCTATTAATTTACGTTGTTTTTCACCATTTTGGAAGCCAGGAAAATATAATGTCCGAATTCAAAAACGGCTCAACGAGGAAACAATATTAGAATATCCAGAATTAAGCATAGTTGTCTCAGAACCGACAGGAATTGACCGTGATCTTTTTGAGCTATCGCAAGATAGAAAGCTTATGAAGAATAATACTTGCAAAGAAGATCGATCGGGGAATTGCAGAAATACTATTAAGAGCCCATGCACAGTTTCATCCAATGCAGACAAATGCTTTGATAATGTTTCTTGGGAAGAAATGATTGCTCAGTACCCCACTTCGAGATATGCTGCATGGATTTGGGAGGATAATATATATGACCCAATATTAGACAATCCTAAGTCCTTGGTTAATTCCATTAAAAATAAGAACTACTTAGTTGGGAGGTCAGTTTGGGATGGCAAATGGATTTCTTTGAATGGAATGAAATATGCTGAATGGACAAAGAATAAATCATTAGAGATAATAAGAGATTGCCCTAGCTTTCCAGCTAAGGAACGATTCATGCTAACTGCTGCTATAAGCAATATTGTGCTGGGGGATGAATTACAGGGTGTTGAATTATTAAAAGGATTAATTAGACGTTCAAATTCTCGTGAAGCTATATGGGCTAAGGAATTCCTTGAAGAATGGATGAATCAAAAGACAAAATTTTAATACTGATATTCTATATGTAATAATGGATTTAAATTATTAAAATCTAATCAAACATATAATCTTATGATAGCAAGGAGGTATTAAGATGCAACAGAAAAGAAGTCTTGGAGTAAGAAATTTTGCTTTGCTAAAAATGCTCGGCTTGGTGGCATCAATAATATTAATTTGCACAGTTGTGACTGCAAATGACTTTATGAAGAATAATAATTATGGTTTTTACAGCAATATTTCGAATTATTCAAGCAGTACTAGATATCTTACTTTTGAGCAAAGAGTTTCCTGTCAGAGAGAAATTGGTCGAATATTTTATTATCACCGGATATGGAAGAATAAGCAGGAAAAACCTGTTTTCGAGAAAGCAGCAAATGAAGAAGTTATAAGGGAGCAAGTCACAAATGTCTTGAGGCAAACGAATGCATTGGCACAATATTGGAATATTAAGATAACCGGAGAACGGCTTCAAAGAGAAATGGAGCGTATAGCAAAAGACACAAAAGATGCACGCACGCTGAAAGAGATTTGGGCAGCATTGAATAATGATCCTTATTTAATAGCCGAATGCGTGGCACGACCGCTCATAGTGGAAAGATTTCTGCGAAGTTCTTTTAGCAATGATGGAAGGTTTCATGGAGAATTAAAAAAACGTGTGATGGAGAGCTTGAGGAGAATGAGAAATGTTGAAGAGTTGAAGTACGCTGGTGGAGAATACGTAGAAACTGCGTGGACAAAATCGAATAGCAGCATTAATCCTGCAGATAGCAATGTTGAGGTAGTTGATGAATTAGAATGGAATGTGCGAAAAAAGAATCTTGAAGAACAGGAATTGGTGGTAAACAGAATAGGTAGGCTTGAAGAAAATGATGAGGCATTTTTTGTTGTCTCTTTATTAGAAGCGAAAGATGATTTGATTAAGATTGCGACTGTTAATTGGCGCAAAAGACCATTTGATACATGGTGGTCAGACGCAAAAGATACATTTTCAGAAAACATAGAGGAGTCGTTTTATAATTACCGGTTACCTGCCATTAGTGAAGCATCTACCTGCAGCATTACAGATGTGTGGTATTCCATCCCAGCATGCGCCAAGAAAAGAAAACTGCATACTGCAGTCTGGACTGGAACAGAAATGATAATATGGGGTGGCAAGTTCATGGAAGGTCAAGATACAAATACAGGAGCAAAGTACGATCCGTTGACGGATCAATGGCATTGTATTTCTTTGGCCGGTGCTCCTTCAGCGCGGAGTGGACATACTGCTGTGTGGACGGGTACTAAAATGATAATCTGGGGAGGGCTAAACAAGGAGAATGGCGGCGTTTATGATCCGGTTACAGATCAGTGGAGCACTATGAGTACAGAAGATGCTCCGTACTGGAGAAGCGAACATGCTGCCGTGTGGGCTGATACGACAGGTGAAATGATAGTATGGGGTGGCAATGGTTGTGCTGATCCTCCGCTTTGTAAAAATACTGATATCTTATTAAATGGGGGACGATATAATCCCTCGACGAATACATGGAAAAGAACGACCTATGGCAACGTCCCCACGAAAAGAAAGTGGCATACGGCAGTGTGGGCGGGTAATTTAGGTGAAATGATAATGTGGGGAGGCTACGGTTGTATAGACTATCAATGCAGTGCAAAACAATATCTTAATACTGGAGCTCGATATAATCCATCGACTAATTCATGGATTACGACAAATGTCGATGAAGCGCCGCCAGGAAGAACACTTCATATTGCTGTTTGGATGGGAAACGCAATGTTGATCTGGGGAGGCATAAATCAAGATAATCCTGATCTTGATCCTTTCAACGAGGGAGCCAAGTATGATCCAATCGCTGATTCGTGGATTGCTATACCACCTAACGGCTTTGGAAGACATTCACAAACTGCCGTGTGGGCTGATGATCTGCCCGAAGCCAGAGTAATAGCCTTTGGTGGGGTCGAATGTGGTTGGCCCCATTGCTTTTACGATAATGACATCCAGTGGTATTTTCCTGATACAAATGCTTGGGTAGAGGAAGCTAGCAATTTGTCATGGGGGTGGACGAATCCAAGGTATCAACATACTGCAGTATGGGCTAGCGGCTTAGAAGATCCTGTAATGATGGTCTGGGGAGGATACGGTTGTAGAAATGAACTTTGTCACTATGCAGGCATATCCAATACAGGAACTTCATATGTTCCTGGCGAGCCAGAAGGTATTTTAAATACAGGAGCTATATATAGCACTACAAATGGGTGGTTAAACAACATAAACCAAGGGCAACCGGAAACAAGGCAGGGACATACTGCTGTTTGGACAGGAAGTGAAATGTTGATATGGGGCGGCACCTACAATCAAGAAATGTATTATTACCTTCCGGGAGGCTGTTATTCGCCGGTTTTTTATTATTGGAAGCCGTTGCCGTATGGTCCCAATAAAATGAGGAGAAACCATACGGCAGTCTGGACTGGAGAATATATGGTTATTTGGGGTGGCTATGGTTGCCTAACTACAGGTGAATATGGGGTGTGCACTCAGTGGGGATTGTTAAATGATACTGGAAGATATAAACCTAATGTGGTAAATTTTTGTTCAGGCGATTGGGCACCAATACAACAAGATCCGAATGCTCCTTCTGCAAGAATTAATCATGCTGCAGTCTGGGCAGGTGATTTGGATACTCCTTCAATGATAATCTGGGGCGGTTGCTCACCTGAATATTGTAGCAATGGAACTTATTTGAATACCGGAGGTATCTATGATCCTTCAGATGATTTGCAGGATCCACTCCCTTACGGTCGCTGGCTTGGCCCGACTAGCACCGCAAATGCTCCTTCAGCACGGTACTCCCATACAGCAGTCTGGGCTGATTCAACAAATGAAATGATAATTTGGGGAGGATTTAATTATGAATTGGGTTTTCCTTCCTATCTCAACAGTGGAGGTAAATATGATCCAGTTTTGGATTTATGGATTTACACAGGGATAGATAATGCACCAATGGGAAGACGAGATCATACGGCAGTCTGGACAGGTTCTAAAATGATAATATGGGGTGGTTATAATTATTCATTCTTAGAATGGTATCTTAACTCTGGTGGTATTTTTAATCCTTCAACAAATATATGGGAATCAGCAACATCTTTAAGGGCTGCTCCTTCAGGAAGAACAAAACATACTGCAATATG
>Ga0154622_1136_pt9 | contig 11918 bp, 11 predicted proteins | sample Rifle2008BG13ft_FD_116051 | JGI IMG/M metagenome (GOLD analysis project Ga0154622, IMG submission 116051) | Candidatus Fischerbacteria bacterium RBG_13_37_8
AATATCATATAGAATCTGTCGATGCTATCTTGAAAGAAATTAATGCCGACGATAAATTAAAAGTGCTTATTTTTAATAAAATGGATAAGGAAAGCGCCCATCTTAATAAAAATATCATAACAGCAAAATATCCTGATGCAATTTTTATTTCAGCTCAAAATGGTGATAACATTGAATTTCTTCTTCAACGTTTAGAAAGTCTTGCTATGAATTCATGGATTTTAGTTCATGTTGAAATACCGTATGATGCAATGGATATACTGCATGCTATTTATGAAAAATCATTAATTCGCAAACGCAAAAGCTCAAAACAATGTGTTGAATTAGACATTCTCGCTCCCAAAAATTTCATTCCGTTCCTGAAAAAAAATCCTAAATTAAAAATAACTCAGGTAATTACTAAGCAAGGAATAGATAAGCATGAAAAATAGTATAATTTTTATTATCATAGCTCTTAGTTTTATAAGTTGTCATAAACAATTTATTATGTCCCCTGAATTCCTTGAATTGCCCTATCCTCTCGAAGGAGACACCAAAACAGTAGATCAAGCTTTATCGAATGATTTAACGAAAGCATGGCTTTATTATCAAAAAGGTCAGTTGGAAGATGCCATGTTTCAAATTCGTAAATCGCTTACTGCTGCACCCAAAACTCCTTATCTGTGGGTCATGGAAGGATATATAAATATGGCTCTCGGTCAAATGCATAAAGCAGAAAAAAATTTTAACGCAGCTCTCAAATTAGAAGAAAATTATCCTTCTGCACTTAATGTTCTTGCTTTTATCGCTTTTCGAAATGAAAATTTTCCTCTTGCACATAATCTGTATAAAAAACTTGAACAACTGCATCCTGATTTCCCCTATGTAAAAATTAAAACTGCTCTGGCAACACTTAAAACTGTCGATCACTATAGAACAATCGCACAGGAAGCACTGGCGAATCGTAAATATATCAGCGCTATTGAATCTTACAAGAAAGCTATCGTGGTCTATCCGACAATATGGGAGCTTCATTATGATCTCGCCTCCATTTTTTTGGAATTGAAGGATTATAAAAATGCAATCGTTTATTTGCAGTTAGCAGTGAATCTTAATCCTGATAACAAACAGGCAAAAGAATTATTAGCTGATTTACTTTACAATACAGGTGATTACGCACATGCACTTGATTTTTATAAAGACCTGCTTCTCTATCAACCAAATAATAATAACTGGATTGCAAAAGCACAAGAATGTGAAAGACAAATTGATTTTTTTCAACTACCCGAGGAATTCAGAAATGCGGAAAAATCTAATAAAGTATCAAGAGCAATTTTTGCCGCTTACCTGTCCTTTAAAATTCCTTATCTATCTCATATCCCTTCGAAAAGAAATATTATTCTCATCGATATAAGCCCTCACTGGGCAAAAGATTTTATAATAAAAATAGTGAATTTAGGTATCATAGAACCATTTCCTAATCATACCTTTCAACCATATGCTTTTTTGAATCGCGGCGATTTAGCTGTCTCTATGGATAGATTATTACGCCTGTTAAGCACAGTTAATCCGGATATTGATTTAAATAGCGCTTCAACTGAAATTGAAATAGCTGATATATCGAAATCTTCTTCACAATATCCATCCGTAGCCAAAGCAGTGAATCTTGGATTCATGGATTTGAACGAAAAATCACAATTTAACGCTGACACATTAGTTACAGGAAAAGAATTGGTAACAATTCTTAACAAGATAATACCTTTATTCCCAAAAATAAATGCTTTTTCTAAAACAGGAATGAACTAGGGAGTCGTCCATGCCCCTAAAAGGACACCCAGAGATTAAAGTAAATAATAAGAACAAAACTATTAAAAGGGCAGACACATAGGTCTGCCCCTACACCTTATTTGCATAGGAGGGAGAACTATGAAGCTTGGAATAACCGGATATCCTTTAAGTGGAAAAACTACTCTATTCTCTTTGCTTACCGGTATGGATGCATCAAAATTATCCAGCGGTGCCGCTCCATTTCATCTCGGAGTTATGCAAATTCTCGATGACAGATTAGATTGGCTTCAGACAATGGCTGGCGTTCCAAAAAAAGTATATATCTCGCTGGAAATAATAGATTTTGCCGCTTTAAGAGAAGGTATTTTAAAAGAAACAGAATATATTGCACAATTGCGCATAATTGATGGTTTTCTTCATGTCATCGGACTTTTTGATACTGCCGTTGAAAATATGAACAATACGGCAATGCAATTAATTCATGACCTGGATTTACAGTTTATGCTCTCAGACCTGGAATCTACTCAAAATAGAATTGAACGCATAAAAGCAAAAATAAGAAAAGTAAAAGACAAACAACTTGAAGATGAACTCCCGATTATCGAAAAATGCTGCCAGTGGCTGTCAGAAGAAAAACCATTGCGTGATCTTACCTTGCTGCCCGAAGAAGAAAAATTGCTAAGAGGATTTGGTTATCTTTCTTTGAAACCTATTATGCATGTAATAAATATTGCTGATTCGCATCTATCTAATACTGATATAACAAATCAACTTCATTTTTCTTTCTTAAGTAAAAAAGTATCAAGTATTATATGTTCTATCAAATTAGAAAAAGAATTAACTGAATTATCACCTGAAGATGCAGAAGTATTTGCCGGGGAATGGAATTTAAAAGAATGGGGTGCTTCAAAATTTGCAAAAAATGTTTTGGCATTTATGAGTATCATCTCATTTTTCACTATTGGCAAAGAAGAGGTTCGCTCCTGGAATCTCATAGATGGAACAACAGCCCATAAAGCAGCAGGCTCAATTCATACTGATATGGAAAAAGGTTTCATAAAAGCCGAGGTGATCTCATTTGAGGAACTAAAAAAAATTGGTAATTTCAATGAAGCTCGCAAGAGGGGAGCATTAAAATTTGAAGGAAAAGAATATATAGTGAAAGAAGGAGATATTATCACTTTTAAATTTAATGTGTAATAAGGGGTCAGGTCTTGCGTTTTGAATTTAATAATCAAGGCCTGTACTCACTCTCCGCAAATGAAAAAATTCAAAACGCAAGACCTGACCCCTTATTTATCCGCATAAGACTGCACCACCATTAATATTAATAATTTCTCCTGTAACAAATGATGCTTCCTTGGAAGCAAGGTAAACTGCAGCTCCTGCAATTTCTTCCGGCTTGCCAACTCTTCTTAAAGGAATAACGGATATAATTTTATCATATTCATTTTTCAAAGCTTCCGTACTCATATCTGTATCCACCCAGCCCGGTGCAATTGCATTGACCAGTATATTACAGGATGCCAATTCTGCTGCAAGTGACTTGGTAAAACTGATAACCGCCCCCTTGGTTGCCGCATAATGTGAATGAAATGCTTCTCCTCTCTGACCCGCTGTTGATGATATGTTAATTATCTTTCCTCCGCCATTTTTTTTCATCACCGCAACAGCACATTTACAACAATAAAATACACTCTTCAAATTTATCGCAAGTGTTTCCTCGAGTTGTTCTTCTGTCATCGTATCTATTGCTGCTTCTTTCCATATTCCTGCATTGTTCACCAGTATATCCAAAGTACCATATTGCTGTAAAACTTCTGCTATCATAACTTCCACTTCATTATAATGCGCAATATCAGCTTTTATACAAAATGCTTCTCCTCCGCTTTTTTGAATTTCCTGTTTTGTTATTTCCGCTTCTTTATGGGCAAGCTTATAATGCACTGCTATTTTGGCTCCTGCTTGTGCCATCATTATTGCTATACTTTTTCCAATACCGCGCGACGCTCCTGTAACAAGCGCAACTTTTCCTGTTAAATCAAACATATGAACCTCCTAATAAGTGTACAGTAAAGGCAATTCCTGACGGACTTGTCATTATGAGCATTCCGGAGGAATGCGTAATAATCCATAACGGACTATGCTTCTAATCCGTTAGGGATTGTCACGTTTGCCTCCGGCAAACTTACAATGATAAGCATCAGGGATTGCTTTTTTATCTCTTTTTTTTTACTATAGAATAATTCATAAGAACTTTTCAACTGAGTTGAGAATAAAAACAGCATATGAATATTAGCAAGATTACATTAGATGTTCAAGAAATGAAATTCAATAATGGTCTTAAATTATTATTATTAGAAGATCATAATGCACCTATCGTTACTTTTCAAATATGGTATAAAGTCGGTTCAAGAAATGAACGTCCTGGAATTACAGGAATTTCTCATTTATTCGAACATATGATGTTCAAAGGTTCTCAAAAAATAGGCCCCGAAGAACATTCAAGAAAAATTAATGCTATCGGTGGCAGGGAAAACGCCTTTACACTTTGGGATGTCACCACATATTATGAAGTAATTCCCTCTGAACATCTTGAATTAGCAATTTTTCTGGAATCAGAACGACTGCAAAATTTAAATCTTGTTCCTCAAACTTTGCAATCAGAGCGGGAGGTCGTAAAAGAAGAAAGAAGGCTGAGAACCGATAATGATCCTGTAGGTCTTGCACTTGAACAATTATTCGCCATGGCTTTTATGGCTCATTCTTATCATTGGCCAATTGTAGGTTGGATGAGTGACCTGGATGCTATTACCTTAAATGATTGTAAAGAATATTATGCAACATACTATGCCCCGAATAATGCAACAATTATAGTAGTTGGTGATTTTAAAAAGAAACAGGCTTTATCAATGCTTAAAAAATATTTTGGTTCCATTAAAAATGAAGCAATTCCTCCTGAAGTAACGACTAAAGAACCGGGGCAAAAAGGAATTCGGCGAGGAGATGTCAAAGTGATCGCTGAAGCTCCTATTATTCTTGCCGGTTTTAAAACTCCACCCGCGGCTGATAAGGATAATTATGTCTTAAAAGTAGCTAGTTCGCTTCTTTCAAATGGCGAAAGCTCAAGAATATATAAAAGTCTTATTTATGATAAACAACTCGCTGCTGAAGCAGGTGGAGAAATTTTTGCACTTAAGGATTATGGATTGTACTTTGCCTATGCCCTGGTAAATCCTGACGCCTATATTGATGAAGTGGAAAAATATCTTATCAATGAATGCGAACGCTTGAAATCAGATACTATTCCTGAAGAAGAACTTCAAAAAGCTAAAAATCAATTAGAAGCTGATTATATTTTTGATCTTGCATCTGTTTACGGAAAAGCTATCCAATTAGGAACAGCAGAAATAATTTATGGAAACTGGCAAAAAGTTCAAGAAATGCCTGAAAAATTACAGCAAGTAACGGCAAATGATATTAAAAAAATTGCTCAAAAATATTTTAACAAGGAGCTTCTCACTGTTATCCGGGTAATACCAGAAAATTAATGAAACATCCCGATTAGTAGCTACATGAGCAGAAAAAAAACAGTTAATAAAATATTACCAGCCACAAAAAGAATCAGGTTTGCAAATGGCTTAACACTCATTCTTGTTGAATGGCACAGTTTGCCTATGGTTCATATAAAGATTATGTTCAAAACAGGCACCATTGATGTACCTCCTGAAAAAGCCGGGCTGGCTGAAGCTGCTGTTTATCTTCCCTCGCAGGGCACTGATTCAAAAAATGCTATGGAAATTGCCCGGGAAATTGATTTCATCGGAGCTAAATTTAACAGCAAATCAAGAGAAGATGCTTCTCATATTAGCCTTACTATTTTGAAAAAACATCTGCATAAAGGTCTTGCTCTTTTGAATGATGTGCTCCTTCATCCTCAATTTTTGACCGAAGAATTAGAACGATGGAAGAAAAGAACACTTTCTTCCCTTGCACAGGAAAAAGCAGATCCATCAATTACAGTAAGTAAAAAATTCAAGAAATTCATCTTTCAATCATGTCCCTACGGGAATTATCCCATTGAAACTACTGTTCATGCTATTTCACGTACAAATGTATCCGATTTTTATCATTCCTATTACACGCCAAATAATGCTACCATCGTTATCGTCGGGGATGTAATCCCGGACGAAATTGTTGATGAAGTAAATACTCTTTTTTCGAAATGGAAACCTTCTGAACTTCCTCCTGAATCAGTCGTTGAAGTCTCTCCTCCCGATCATTTTACTACTCAACTGATAAATAAAGATGACCTTAATCAAGCTCAAATCCGATACGGATACATAACCACAAATAGAAATACTCCCGAGTTTTTCCCCATTTTATTGCTTAACTACATCCTCGGAGGCGGAGGTTTCTCATCGCGCCTCATGGCAGAAATCCGCTCCAATAAAGGTTATACATACGGAATTTCATCAGCTTTCCTGCTCTATAAATATTCAGGCATATTCGTAATTAGTACCTTCACTAAAAATGAAATCGTATTCTCCATGATCAACGAGATAAGAAACCAGCTTCATATTTTAAAAAATAATAATGTCACAGAAGAAGAATTATTCGCCGCAAAATCATACTTCAAAGGAAGTTTCGCTCAAAAATTTGAACGACCCGAAACAATTTCCGACCAGTTACTTTATGTCGAACTGTATCAATTGCCAGAAGATTATTTCGATACCTTTAAATCAAATATAGAAAAAGTAACCATTCAGGATATTAAAAATGCTATTGAACACTTTATTCATCCTGATCGCGCTGGTATTGTCATATTAGGAAAATCTAATACTTACATGAATGATATGAATACCCTGGGAACCGTTGAATTAAAAAATTATAACGACTTATAATGCCTGAATTTATTTAATTTTCACTTAAATACACTGCTACTTCAAGAGCTGCAATGCAACCAGAACCTGCAGCAGTTATTGCCTGGCGATAACGAAAATCCTTCACATCTCCTGCAGCAAATATTCCCTCTACATCAGTTTTTCCTGATTGATCTGCTACAATATAACCATGTGCGTCAAGGGCAATCTCTCCTTGAAATATCTTCGTTTTTGGCTCATGTCCTATAGCAACAAAAACTCCATTTATCTCTAATGTACTGATACTGCGATCAATAATGTTCTCCAGTTCTATCCCTGTGACGAAACGCTCCCCTAATATCTGCCGGACAACTGTATTCCATATAAATTTTATCTTATCATTTTTAAATGCACGGTCTTGAAGCACTTTGCTCGCCCTTAATGCATCCCTCCTGTGAATTACCTGTACTTCGCTGGCAAACCGTGAAATAAATAATGCTTCTTCCATGGCAGAATCTCCACCTCCTACCACCGCAACTTTACGGTCTTTAAAAAATGCTGCATCACATGTTGCACACGTTGATAATCCTCTTCCATAAAATTTCTTCTCATTTTCCACCCCTAACATGCGCGCATAGGAACCCGTGGCTATTATTACACTCTTTGCCTGATATTCCCCATCGTCAACTATTACTTTGAAAGGTCGCTCTTTGAAATTCACTGCGGTTACCTCTTTAAAAATTAATTGTGCTCCAAATTTCGTCGCCTGCTTCTTCATGTTCTCCATTAATTGCGGTCCTAATATCCCTTCAGGAAAACCAGGAAAATTTTCTACCTCACTCGTTAAAGTTAGCTGTCCACCAGCTTGATAACCACAAATAATCAGCGGTTCCAAATTTGCCCTCGCTGTATAAAGACCAGCTGTATATCCCGCCGGACCTGAACCTATTATTATGACATTATAAGTATTCATTTTTTTCCTCCTTCGTAAATAAGGTGTAGGGGCGAACCTTGTATTCGTAAAGAACAATTCAGTATAACAAAAGTATCCTTTCCTGACAAGCGAAATGGGGACCAGCGATGACTCCCCATTCCCTATTTTGTGATACAATAAGCTGATATGAACCAAAATATTAACGAATTTACTTATTGCACCTATATCATTCAGCAGGAAAACACAAAGAAAGCCCAATCTATCTCTCAAGGTGTGCTCTATATTGTAGCCACTCCTATTGGTAACTTGAATGATATCAGTCTCAGAGCATTGGAAATATTAAATAATGCAGATATCATTGCATGCGAAGATACAAGACATTCACAGCATATTCTCCAATGGCTTAAGAAAAATAAAAAAATTGTGAGTTATTATAAATTTAATGAAAAAAAGAGATTGCCCATGCTACTGCATTCATTAAAAGAAGGAAAATCAATAGCTTTAATCTCTGACGCGGGAACGCCTGGCTTATCTGATCCGGGCGAACTATTAATACAACAAGCCATCAGCGAAGGTATTCCTGTTGATATAATTCCAGGTCCATGTGCAATTATAGCCGCATTAGTTCTCTCCGGATTCAAAATAACTCCTTTCATGTTTGGCGGATATTTACCCTCCAAAGCAAAAGAAAGAAACATTCATCTATCACGATTCAAACAATTCCCAGGTACTATTGTCTTTTTTGAGACACCACATAGAATAAAAAAGTGCTTGATCGCTATCGAGAACGTTTATAATAATATACCTGTTTGCATTGCACGTGAATTAACAAAATTAAACCAGGAAATAATCAGAGGAACTGCTGCTACTATTTTAAACAACATAGAAAATAAAACCATGAAAGGTGAAATCACCATTCTTATTGACAATAGTTCTATTGATAAAAACAACATGCATGATTCAACAAGTCAGCTTCAGATTGCTGATATTCAAGCAGAATTTAACAAATTAATTTCACAAGGATTGAGCAAACAGGAAGCTTTAAAATTACTTTCTGAGATAACCGGTGAATCGAAAAAAAATCTTTATGCAAGGATTTTTATAAAGAAAGATTAAGGAACCTTGACAAATACATATGCAGACATTAAAATAGGATATAGAATATGCAAGATAATTTTTATTATTTATTATCATTAGGAAGTGTCATACTCATATTTGTACTTTTATTTCTCGCCCATGCTTTTTATCACACGTTGCTGCAAATTAAAAACACGGCTCGAACAATAGAAAAAGCTATACAGGATAACCAGGAACTCTTTGATAATTTGAAAGAATTAAGTAGCAGGCTCAATGAGCAGGTAGCAGAATTATCACCTGTAATTGAAGAATTAAATGCTACAGCCAAAAAAGTCAAAGAGATGAAACAGGGACTTCTCAATTCAGTATTTATGCTTTCAAGTCTAACACACGGTTATCTGGGTAAATTGCCTGCATTTCTCATGGGCATGAGATGGATAATAAAAAAATTTAGAAAAGGAGGTCGATAATATCATGTCAGAAAAAAATGGTGCTACATTTATTGAAATAAGCCTTGCATTTTTATTGGGCGCTGCAACAGGAGCTGCTCTTGGCTTATTATTTGCCCCGGCAAGCGGAGCAGAAACAAGGAAAAAAATTAAAAATGAATTTGATGAGATATCCAAAGATGTAAAAGAAAAAGCTGAAGAATATAAAGATAAAGCTGCACTAAAATTATCTCAGATGAAAGAAAAAGCACACAGCAGTTATGATCATGCCAAGGAAAAAATAACCAAGGGTTTTAAGGGAGCACAAGGCGCACCGGTAGAACCACAGGAAGAATAAACCTGTTCTATCAGACACTGGTGTTACATTAATCAACTTTTTAACTTACCTGATACAGGTCTGTGCTATCAGATAAGAAAGAGAGCGCCGAAGTGGCGGAACATGGCAGACGCGCTAGATTCAGGGTCTAGTAGGGGCAACTCTGTGGGGGTTCAAATCCCCCCTTCGGCACCAATCATCGAGATGAATATATTTCAGAAATCCTATCATAGTTTTCATTACGCTTTTCTTAAACTCTGTGCCTCTGTGCCTCTGTGCCTCTGTGCCTTAATTATCTTTTTCTTCCTGCTTGCTGCTAATCTCATCAATTCAGCTTCAGAAAAAAGACCCCGGATGCGCGAACTTGGAATAGTGACAGGCATTTTTAAAACAGGAAACTACAACGCTATCACTGATGTAGCTGGCGTAAAAGTGGGTCATTTTACGCTTATTGAAGGTGATGATATACGAACAGGCGTAACAGTAATTATCCCTCATGAAGGAAACATCTTTCAAGAAAAAGTGCCCGCGGCTGTTTACGTGGGAAATGGTTTCGGAAAATTAATCGGCATAACCCAAATAAATGAACTCGGCGCCATTGAAACTCCGATCATTTTAACCAATACACTTTCAGCATGGACTGCTGCTGATGCGCTCGTTGATTATATGCTTTCACTCCCTGATAATAAAGATGTACGCTCAATAAATCCTGTTGTCGGAGAAACCAATGACGGCTACTTGAATAATATCAGGAAGAGAAGCATTAAAAAAGAACATGTCCTGGAAGCGCTTCGCACGGCATCTTCCAATAAACTTGAAGAAGGAAATGTCGGAGCGGGGACAGGAACCGTGTGTTTCGGATTAAAGGGAGGCATCGGAACATCATCAAGAGTACTGCCTGAACAATCAGGGGGCTACACAATCGGGGTTTTGGTGCAAAGCAATTTTGGCGGATTCCTTACCATCAATGACAGGTATCTCTGGAAATCTCTTGAAACCTTTCCCTTTAAAGATTTGATGCAACAAGCAGGTTCCTGCATGATAATTATAGCGACTGATGCACCTTTATCAAGCCGAAATTTACTCCGACTCGCCAAAAGAGCTACCCTTGCACTCAGCAAAACAGGTTCCTTTATGAGCAATGGAAGTGGTGATTATGCCATCGCCTTCTCCACAAATGCTTCAAATCGAATATTGCACACAAACAATTCACTCATTGAGCACCATGATGTATTATCAAATGATGCAATGACACCGCTTTTCGAAGCAGTCATTGAGGCAACTGAAGAAGCAATTTACAATTCCTTGAGCACGGCAACCTCCATGCAGGGATACATGGGACATCAAGTGGAAGCCCTGGATCTTAAACTGCTGAATGCACTTAAAGATGCTTCAAAAAAGAATTAATTCTGCAAAGCTTCCATCAACCTTGAACTTATTTACATAGGCGCCCAGGCAGGATATTGTTCCTGACCTTACGTATCGTAGATCATCTGTGTTTCACCAGTCTCTATATTCATAATCCATAACGACCAATTAGGCGCTTTTTCATCTAAAGTGACACAATAAGCAATATATCGATCGTCAGGAGACCATGTCGGATAATATTCACTTGTGCTGTCATTCATGGTGATTCTTCTTTTATCCGAACCATCTAAATTCATAATCCAGATATCTCCGGATATATTGCTTACCGTTCTTGATACATATACAATTCTGTCTCCTTTATGCGATATGCGCCCCCTGCAACTTTTTCTGTCTCGTGTAAGATACTTCACACTATTTTTGGTTCTATCATATGCTACTATATTCCATCCCTGCCATTTTCGCATAGAAAAAACAATCGTCCCATCAGGCGCTAATGCAGGCATTATCGTCTCTCCATATAATGAATGAACCTTTACCACATCTTTCCGCTCCATATCTAACCAATAAATGCGTGCCTTATCCAGAGTTACTACCATGGCAGTTCCATCGGCAGACCAGCTTGCCTGCCCCTCCCATTTCGTAGTCGCAAGAATTGCTTTAATTTCTGTCCCGTCAGGTTTCATTACAAAAATATCACAATCACTCTCCGCTTTCGGATTAGCTTGAAAAGAAATTAATTCATTATCGGGACTCCACATTGGATATTCATCCTGGTAATTATTATCAGTCAATTTCTTCACTCCATTCCAGTCTAATAAATAGAGTTCATAATCCCCATCTGCATCTGATTGAAACACAATTCGCCCTTGAAAATAATCAGGAATGTCAATCTGTGCGTAAGCTATTTTTTCTGCCGAGGTCAGTGTCTGTTTTTCTGTTTCAGATTTATCGCAACCCATAGCTGCTATCAACATCAAGAAAATAATAATAAACTTCTTCATACTCCCTATTATACCAAACTCCAGCTAAAGATATATAACAAGAATAGAAGCGTTTAAATAATAGACAGGGGATAGTATAGGGACTGGGGACTGGGGAATAGGGACTGGGGAATGGGGAATAGGGACTGGGGACTGGGGAATAGG
>Ga0154622_1176_pt5 | contig 11794 bp, 12 predicted proteins | sample Rifle2008BG13ft_FD_116051 | JGI IMG/M metagenome (GOLD analysis project Ga0154622, IMG submission 116051) | Candidatus Fischerbacteria bacterium RBG_13_37_8
AATTATCAAATCATTAATAAGGGGAATATTATGAAAAGAATATTAATAGTTGATGATGAAAAGAATATACGACTTTCTTTAAGCAATTTTTTAAAGGTAGAAGGGTATGAGACCATAGAAAGTGAGGATGGAGAAGAAGCAATAAAATTGCTGGACAGGGAAGATATAGACATAGTGATATTAGACTTATTTATGCCAGGGCTGGATGGTATGGAAGCATTGAAAATAATGAAGCAAAGACATGAAAACATACCGGTGATCATGCTCACTGCTCACGGAAATACGGAACGAGCAGTGCAGGCAATTAAACACGGCGCGTATGATTTTCTTGATAAACCACCCAATACAGATAAAATGCTTGTAGCCATATATAATGCACTCGATATGAAACAATTGAGAGAAGAAAAAAATGAATTGGAATCACTTTCCTATGGCAAAGAAAAATTAATAGGCGAAAGCACTCTTATGAAAGAACTGTATCAGCAAATAGAACGTGTTGCTCCTCTCAATACGCGTGTTCTCATCGTTGGAGAAAGCGGTACAGGAAAAGAATTAGTAGCTCTTGCCATCCATAAAAAAAGCAAAAGAAAAGAGAGGAGATTTATCAAAGTAAATTGTGCAGCAATACCTTCTGAACTTTTTGAAAGTGAATTTTTTGGGCATGAGAAAGGCTCCTTTACCGGAGCTATTTCCAAAAAAATCGGAAAGTTCGAAAAAGCAGATGGAGGCACTCTATTCTTAGATGAAGTCGGAGATATTCCTCTTCACCTGCAGCCAAAGATTCTGCGTGCTATACAATATGGAGAAATACAGAGAATTGGAAGTGATAAAGAAATATATGTTGATGTACGCATTATTGCTGCAACGAATCGTGACTTGCAGAAAGCAGTATCTGAAAATAAATTCCGCGAAGACCTGTTTTATCGCCTTAATGTATTCCCTATTTCAGTACCTCCATTGAGAGAACATAAAGAAGATATTCTCCCTTTGACAAATCATTTTGTTAATCAAATAGCCGTTGAAAATAATTTTAAATCACCAAGCATTGATGACAGCGCCATAAATGCCCTTATGAATTATGATTATCCGGGTAATATCAGGGAATTGAGAAATATTCTGGAAAGAGTTCTTATTTTATCAAGCTCCGAAACAATTTCAGATTCTCATATAACGTCGGTAATTGGAATAAAACATGATGATGAACATTATGGAGATGACCTTAAAGGTAAAGTACTCAGCACAGAAAAAAAAGTTATTGAAGAAACACTGGAAAAATATAACTGGAATATTTCAAAAGCAGCTAAACACCTCGGCTTAGAAAGAAGCCACCTCTATAAAAAAATGAATAAACTAAATATAAAAAGGCAGAGGTAGAGAAGAGGGGGATCAATGTCAAGATTAATATTAACAAGGCTTTTTCCTAAACCTCATCCTCTTTCTAACTTCAACCTCATTCTATCTTTACCTATACCTTTTCTTTACTTACTCTATCCCCTTAACTGTGATAATATCTTTCCTGGTGGGTCCATTTGATAAAAGAGCTATGCTACAGCCTAAATAATCCTCAATAGCTTTAAGATAATTTTTTGCCTGGAGTGGAACATCATCATAATTTTTAAGAGAGTGAGTATTTGTTTTCCATCCTGGTATCTCTTTATAAACAGGTGTACATTCCTGCAGTATCCATAATTCAGAAGGAAAATCAGTAAGTATTTCGTTTTTATGCTGATACGCCACACATATTTTTATTTTATCAAAATCATCCAGCACATCAAGTTTAGTGACAGCAAGAGATTCACAGCCATTTATAGTACATGCATATTTTAGCGCTACTAAATCGAGCCATCCGCATCTGCGTGGTCTTCCCGTAGTAGCCCCATATTCTTTCCCCTTTTGCCTGATAATCTCCGCTTCATTGGTATAAATTTCAGTTGGAAATACTCCCCCTCCTACTCTTGTCACATATGCTTTCATTATGCCAAGAATACTGCCAATCTTTGTTGGACTGATGCCTAAACCGGTGCATATTCCGCCTGAAACCGTGCTCGAAGAAGTTACATAGGGATAGGTGCCATGATCTATATCAAGCATGGTTCCCTGTGCTCCTTCAAATAATATTTTATCTCCAACCTCCATTTTATCCGTCAGGTACATGGTTACATCCGCTAAATATGGAACTATATGAGGCCTTACATGCACAATTTCATTGAGCATCGCTTCTAAAATTTCATTTTTGTTCACCCGGTAATAATGCTTGTAATAATCTATATTTAAACTTAATTTTTCTTTTAAATATTGAAGATTTTCAATATCAGCAATTTGAATTCCTCTCCTACCTATCTTATCTTCATAGGAAGGACCTACCCCTCTCATTGTGGTACCAATTTTTTTTTCGGCTAAAGATTCTTCACACTGGTTCTCATAGGTAACATGATAGGGAAAAATAAGATGTGCCTTTTTGCTAATTAATAATCGTCTTTCCAGGCTAACACCTAAATTTTCCAACATGCTCATCTCTGATTTTAATGCTTTAAGATCGATAACCACACCATTGCCTATGACACATGTTGTATGCTTCCATAAAATACCTGACGGAATCAGATGCAAAATAACTTTTTCCTTGTCAATATAAACGGTATGACCTGCATTATGCCCACCTTGAAAACGTGCAATGATATCATATTTTTCAGATAGTACATCTACAATCTTACCCTTGCCTTCATCCCCCCACTGCAAACCAACTATTGCCAAATTTCCCTTCATTTTTTCTCCAAATATTATTATTTACTCTTTAATAATATTGATTACTTTAAATTGACATTATTTCTTTTTCTTTACTATCCGCTACCTGCCCTACTTTTTCTATATAGTCATCTGTTAATTTTTGTATCTTATCCTGCCATTTCTTGGAATCATCTTCGGATAATTCCTTATTCTTTTCCATTTTGCGCGTCTTTTCATTCCCTTCCCTGCGTATCAGCCTGATTGAAGTTTTATATTCTTCAGCAATTTTCCATACTTTCTTTGCCAACTCTTTCCTTCTTTCTTCCGTAAGTGAGGGAATTTGTAATTTAATCAATTTCCCGTCACTGATTGGATTAATACCAAGATCAGATGCTAAAAGAGCTCTCTCTATATCTTTTAATGTTGCAACATCCCAGGGCCTGACGAGAATTAAATTTGCTTCCGGAATTGACAGGGAAGCTACTTGATTAATTGGAACTGAAGTCCCAAAATATTCAACTCTTATATTGTCCAGAATTGATAATGAAGCACGTCCCGTTCTTATTATTCCAACATCCTTTTTCATAGCATGTAGCGCATTTTCCATCTTCTTTTTTAATTCATTATAATATTCATCAAGCATGGCTATCTTCTCCTATACTTGAACCTATTTTTTCTCCATCGAGTATTTTTTTGATATTTCCTTTTTTGTTAATATCAAAAACAATAATAGGCATCTTATTTTCCATACAAAGTGAAATAGCAGTAGAATCCATAATTTTAATATTCTGCTGGAGCACATCCATAAATGAGAGATGATTAATTTTAATAGCTTTTGGATTTACCAATGGATCTTCATTGTACACACCATCCACTTTGGTAGCTTTAAGAATGACATCTGCCTTTATTTCAATAGCTCTTAATGCCGCGGCTGTATCAGTAGAAAAATAAGGATTACCTGTCCCACAAGCAAAAATCACTATCCTTTTTTTTTCAAGGTGCCGGATTGCCCTGCGTCGAATAAATGGCTCCCCAACTTCTTTTATTTCTATTGCAGACATTAAACGCGTAACTTTATCATATTTCTCGAGGTAACTTTGAAGCGCTATAGCATTAATTGCGGTACTCAGCATCCCCATATAATCACCAGAAACCCTGTCAATGCCATTCCGGGAAGCTATATCACCTCTTATAATATTCCCCCCGCCAATTACTACCCCAATATCCACACCTGTATCATGCACCTGTATTATTTCCTGTGCAATATAATTTAACATATTGAAATCAATACCAGAATGATTTCCACCTTGAAGCGCTTCCCCGCTTAACTTCAACAATATTCTATTATATAATGGCTTTAGCATAAATCAATACTTATGCTTCTCCAAGCTTATACCTAATAAATCTGCTGATAGTTATATTCTCCCCAAATTTAGCTATAGCATTTTGAATTAATTCACGTATTGTTAATGCAGGATCTTTTATAAATGGCTGATCATACAAGCTAACTTCAGATAAATAAATTTTTAGCTTTTCCTCAAGCAGTTTATCTTTATCTTCTATCGGCTCAGAGGAAGCTTCTATTTCTTTAAGCAAACTTGCTTTTACTTCATCAATACATTCCTGGGTAATCGATGAAGTATCTATATATTTAGGATCAGAAGCCGCAATTTGCATTGCAATATCATTAATTATTTCATTAAATTCAGGCGTCCGCGCTACAAAATCAGTCTCACAATTCACTTCTACCAGTACACCTAATTTCCCACCCGTGTGTATGTAGGCTCCTATACAACCTTCTTTTGTTGCACGGTTGGCCTTCTTTTGAGCAATCGCTATGCCTTTCTTTTTTAACAACGCTATCGCTTTCTCAAAATCACCCTCTACTTCTACCAGGGCTCGCTTACATTCCATTACACTTGCACTGGTCTTCTCTCGTAAAGATTTAATTAATTCAATGCTAATTGCTTTCGTACTTTCTGAATTATTCATAATGTTCTTCCTCTTCATAATCTTCGCTTATCGTAATTGCTTGCGCAATATCTTCATGCATTTCATCACCCTCTGCTTTTTCTGATACCACTTCTTCGGCAAATTGCTCCTGATAAATTTTCCCACCTTCATTTATTGCTTCTGCAAATTTTAAGGTAAACATTTTTACTGCTCTTATCGCATCATCATTTCCCGGTATAACATACGCAACTCCTGTCGGATCACAATTTGTATCTACTACTGCAATTACTGGTATATTCATGATTGCCGCTTCTTTCACTGCAATTGATTCCTTGCGTGGATCAATTATTATAATAGCATCAGGCAATGTATCCATATTCTTGACGCCGATATATAATTTTTCAAGTCTCCGTATGAGTTTATCCAAACGCGATGCTTCCTTCTTAGATAATTCTGACCATTTATCACTTCCTTTCATCTCTAAAAGCATTAAATATTTATCAATGCTCTTTTTTATGCTCCCATAATTCGTTAGTATACCACCGGGCCATCGCCTGTTGATATAATACATCGAACATTGCTTTGCTGCCTCCTGTATAGCATCTTGTGCTTGTTTTTTCGTACCAACAAATAATACTTTTTTACCATTGGAAACTAAACTGACTAGAAAATCAGCGGCTTCTTGAAATTTCTTTGCTGATTGCTGCAAATCAATTATGTGAATCCCATTTCGTTCATTATAGATATAAGGTTTCATTTTGGGATTCCATTTCCTTTTCTGATGCCCAAAATGAACACCAGCCTCTAATAAATCTTTCATGCTTACTACTACCAAGTTTTCACCGGCATTTAACGTGCCGGTTTAACACCTCCTTTTTTGCATAAATTGCATATACATAACTAAAACGTTATCTCTTTGAATATTGGAATCTTTTGCGTGCACCGGGCTGTCCATATTTTTTCCGTTCTTTTTCTCTGGAATCACGCGTCAGCATTTTATTGTCTTTTAAAATTTTTCTTAATTCCGGATTAAATTTTTCCAGTGCCCTGGAAATGCCTAACTTGATTGCATCTGCTTGTGCTGATATTCCACCACCTTTTGTGGTAATGAATGCATCAAATTTATCTATAAGATTAGTTAATGCCAATGGCGAACGTGCTATATTTTGAAGAGCAACCATCGGAAAATATTCATGTAATTCACGATTATTGACCATTACCTTGCCGGATCCTTCCCGTAAAAAAACTCGTGCTATTGAAGTCTTGCGTTTGCCGGTACCATAATATTGTACAATATTCACTTCTTCCTCCAAATTTTATTATGCTAATTTCTTCGAAGCAAAATTTATAGCAAGTACCTCCGGCTGCTGCGCTGTATGAGGATGCTTTTCTCCAACATAAAGTTTTAACTTCTTCTCATATTTCTTCCTCAATAAATTCTTCGGAAGCATTCCGGATACTGCATATAATATAAGTCTTCGCGGATCTTTCTTGAATAACTCACGAGCAGTCATTTCTTTTAATCCGCCTATATAAGTAGAATGCGAATAATATATTTTATCTGTCCACTTCTTCCCGGTTAATTTAATTTTATCTACATTCACTACTATTACAAAATCTCCTGTATCCATAAAAGGAACATAGTTCGGTTTGTATTTCCCTGTCAATAAGCGAGCAATACACGTAGCTAATCTTCCCAATGTATGTCCATTTGCATCGATCAAGTACCACTTCCTTGTTATATCAGCACTCTTCGGTATATATGTTTTCATACCTTCTCCTTTTTCTTGCTGCAAATTTTCTTTTTTCAAATGAAGCATCTACTTCGCAATGACAATCCCATAAGATACCAAATTTCACCCTATTTGTCAAGCTGGTGTTTAGTAATCGAAATTGCCTATGCATATAATGTTTCCGTGCATGATTCTTGTTATCTTGCATTATCACAAATTGAAGATAAGCCATTTATCATAGCCAATTATAAATTTGTTGAACGCATAAAAGGATTCAAACGTGTTATCAAGTCAGCTCAATTATAAATCAGCGCTTGGCATTCGCGCCACATAACTTGGTTTCTCATTGTGTTTCTCCTTGGGGATAGAACTCGTAAATCTAGTCAAAGATATTTGAAATTTCAAATATCTTTAGTGAGGCACAAAGTAAAAATTGACAAATTATCATTTAAGACAAACATGTTGTCTCTAAATTGGCGCTAAGCGCCGTAGTAATTTTTATCTTAAATCGGCGGGAAGATTTTTCCTGTTTTTATTCATGACATTTACGAGGCGGGATGCTGTCTGACTTAATCCTGCATTAAATAATGCGGATAATGTTCTATTTGCAAGGTAATACTTGGCTTCGAGAAAGAAATATTTTTTGCTGTTTTCTGCAAGATATTTACATTCTTCAGGCAGCATTACAAGACTGACTCTTATATTCGGAGCTACTCCTATAGGCAGTTTTTTCTCCATGCAGGCATGATACAAACGTTGAAATATAGGAATCATATCTTCTGTTTTTGGTGGAGGCTCATCCTGGTAATCGGTTCCGATAAGCGGTCGGAAAATACATACGGTAGGAATCGCTCCTTTATCCGTAATCCAATCTATTGCCTTTATTGAACTTTCCGGTGATTCCAAACCCGCAACTATCTCTCCATTGCAGGTCTCAAATATTTTTGAGCAAAATTCAATAGCATCAAGATAACGCTTCAATCCATACTGCTCATTCTTGCCCGGACACACCTCTATAAACCGTGGTTCATCAAATATCTCGAAACAAAAAGATACTCTGTTTACCCCTATCTTCTTCATATGATAATATTTTGTCAGATCATGATGCGGAGGAGTCTGAATCCCTATTAACAAACCTAATTCCTTTTTGATTTTTCTTATATACGGATCCAATATATCCAGGTAAGTATCTCCCGGATAATGTCCAGTATTAAAATCTACATAGGTTATTTTTGATTCTTTGCGTGCAGCTAATACAGTCTCAAAAACCTCATTGACCGACTTTTCATCAGCATCATCTACTCCTAAATTCAATCCAACTGAACAAAATTTACAATTAGCATGTGGTTTTCTTAACCAATATTCACACACTTTGGATGGATAAACAGCAAGATACGTGCCCTGCAAACTTCCAATGGTCGACATGAGCTTCCCACTGCTTGTCTTTTGAGTATACCATAATGGTTGAGAAGATAAAGTAATGCGACATATTTCTTCTTCCTCACGATATATAAAATATTTTCCTGCCTTGCGATATAATACATAAGGGGAATTTTTTGCAAATGCTTCAACTACCGGTATATTTGTATATAAACCATGTGGAAGAATTACTTCTAAACCACTTCCCAATCCAGCTCGTGTTCTCATTATTTTTCTTCCACCATCTTCCTCTATCAAACAACTATCGTCAATTCGTATTCCTTTGCAATATAAATCTAACTTTAATAAACCTGGATTCATTTTATTATTCATCTGCATCAGTTCTTTTCTCCTTCAAAATAAAGGGTTCGAGGATTCAAGGAGTCAAGTGCTGGCGAACAAAACGTTCACCCTTTCCTTGCAATCCGTGCTTCGCTAATCAGCAACAAATTATTTATACATTATAAGCAAAATGAATCAATTTAGCAAAAGGTAAAGGTGGTTAAGGTTAAGACAGGATGAGGCTGAAGTCAGACAGGGGCTTAGAATTAGGTTTAGAAAAAGACCTTGTTTATATTAATCTTGACAGCATCTCCTTCTTATTTTCCTCGACTCCTGCTTTACTTCAACCTCATTCTATCTTTACCTCTACCTCTTTCTTTACCTCTTCTCTTAAAACATCACTACCATTGCGACCGCATTCTCTTTACTATGAGAAATACTGACTTCTATTGTTTGCACGTTTTTTTCCAATGCTATTTCTCGCGCTTTTTTGTACAGATAAAGAACCGGTTTACCAGTTCCTATATTCAGAATTTCAATATCCTGCCATCCGACACCGCTTCTTATCCCAGCACCTAATGCTTTCATTGTGGCTTCTTTTGCAGCAAAACGTCCGCTATAATTGTGATATTTCATCCTTTGACTTTCACAGTATTCTATTTCTCTCGATGTGAATAATTTATGGATAGCATGATCGGGGTAATTCTTTATGAGTTCTTCTACGCGATTTATTTCAATAATATCGACGCCGATTCCGATTATCATAGTGCTCCTATGCAGATAATAATATTTTAAACCAGAGAGAACACAGAGATTTTTTTTTCTCTCTCTGTGTACTCAGTGGTTTTATTTTTAATTCTATTTACATTTGCTTCTGGGTATCCTTTTAGGTAGTATGAAAAAATATTCAGGTATTGCCATATACGGGCAGACACATGGGTCTGCCCTTACAAAAACTATTCTACGGATGAATCTGGTTCAAGCATGGAATGAATATTATGTTTATGTAATTTTCTGTATAAATGACGCCGGTCTATATTAAGAATTCGTGCAGCTTTTGCTATATTACCACCCGCATTGCTGACTACCGTTTCAATATACTGTTTCTCAAATTCAGCTCGTGCTTCCTGCAGACTTATCAGTGATTTCATCGGTATGGAAAAATCATAAAGCGCTCCGCTCTGAAGTTGTGATATTTCTTCGGTTAAAAATGGTGTTTTGTATCCTGCTATTATATGCTCCTCATCTATTTCATCAGTGCTCACCATTATTATCAATCGCTCAATCGTGTTTTTTAATTCTCTGACATTTCCGGGCCAATCATACATCTTTAATAAATCTAATGCTTTCTTCGTTATCTCTTTTTGCTTCTTTCCATATTCTTCCGAAAATACCATGATAAAATGATTCACCAATAAAGGTATATCTTCCTTTCTATCCCGCAATGGCGGCACATATATCGGTATCACATTAATTCTAAAAAATAAATCTTCCCTGAAATGCCCCTTTTTAATTTCTTCCGATAATACTTTATTAGTCGCTGATATAACACGCACATCTATCTCTATGCTTTTCGTACTCCCCAATGGCTCAAATCGCTGCTCCTCTAATACCCGAAGCAGTTTTGCTTGCGTCTTTAAACTCATATCAGCTATTTCATCTAAAAACAAAGTGCCACTATGTGCAATTTTTAACTTCCCGTCTTTATTCTTTATGGCTCCTGTGAATGCTCCCTTTGTATAGCCAAATAATTCACTTTCTATGAGACCCTCCGGAATGGCTGCACAATTTACTTCCGCAAATACTTCATCAGCACGCAAACTCTTGAGATGTATATTTCTCGCTACTAATTCTTTCCCCGTCCCATTCTCACCATATATTATCGTCCGACCATTTGTGGGTGCTGCCTTCTCAATCTCCTCCTTTAATTTTTTTATCTTATCGCTCTCCCCTATTAAAATATATTTATCACTGATCTGTTTCTTTAATAATCTATTTTCTTCTTCAAGTTTTTTATGTTTTATCGCATTCTGAATTACCAGTATTGTTTTATCCATGGATAAAGGTTTTTCGATGAAATCAAAAGCTCCTAATTTTGTGGCTTTTACCGCCATCTCTATACTTCCATGCGCAGATATTATGACCACACTGCTATTCGAATCAAGATTCCGTATTTGCTCTAAGGCAGTAATACCATCCATTCCGGGTAACCATATATCTAAAAGCACTAAATCAAAGAGACTCTTTTCCATTAAATCAAGACAATTTTCTGCTGTCTCAACTGCTTCCACTTCATAATCTTCATCAATTAAAATCGCTGACAATGATGATCGAATTCCTGCATCATCATCTACAATAAGTATTTTTCCTTTTGGCATAAAGTGCTCTCTCCATGCTATTAATTGAATGGTATTTCAATCTGAAATTTAGCTCCACTTGGTTCATTATCTTCAATTCTTATATAACCTCCATGATCAGAAATAATTCTTGCAACTATTGCTAATCCTAATCCCATTCCTTTTTTCTTTTTTGAATAATAAGGCAGAAATATCTTTTCTCTTTCTTCCAGCGGGATACCTGTGCCGGTATCAATAATTTCAATGCGTGCCATAGCATTCATTTCATCATAGAAAGTGTTTATTATTACTTTTCCTTTATTATTCATTGCTTCAACCGCATTTTCGATAAGATTCGTAATTACTCTTTTGAGCTGTTCCTCGTCTCCATTTATATGAGGAAGAGCTTTATCAAAATTCACTTCGACATTAATTTCTTTCAATACACCATCATACATATTTAATGCACTATTTATAGTTGCATGAAGATCCATCTGTTTCCTGTTGATTGCCGGCAAACGTGCAAAACGTGAAAATTCATTGACCAATGTCTTCAGTGTTTGCACACCATCCATTATGCTGTTAGCATCTTTCAGAAGTACCGTTTTTAAATAACTCTCATCCTCGCCAATTTTTTTTCTGATATGTTCTGCTGAAAGTTGAATAGGAGTCAATGGATTATTAATTTCATGTGCTATTCTTCTGGCTATTTCCTGCCACGTAGCTACTTTCTGTGCTTTCACCATTTCTGTTAAATCATCAATAACAATCAATGTCCCAGACGGTTGATTATTGGAGGCTATCAGCGGCGAAAGCTGTATCGACAAATGTTTGTTGCGCCTGCTTATTGCTACTTCAATTTCTATATTTTGTATAGGTCTTTTTTTATTAAAAATTGGTTCGATTGACTCCAGCAATTTCCCTAATCCATTCTTTATGAAAAATTCCTTGTACTCCTGGCCTGGTTTTATATTTGATGGTAATCGCAGTATTTTGCATGCAGCAGGATTCACGGTGGATACAATCCCATTTTCATCAATCGTTATTACGCCCGTAGTAATGGTATTTAAAATTGTCTCGATATATCTCCTTCTTTCTTCTAATGAAATATTAATGTTTTGCAGATCAATATTTGTTTTTTCAAGTGCGTCTTTACTTGATTTAATCTCACCCGTCATATTGTTAAAGGAATCAACGAGCAATCCTAATTCATCTTTGCTCTCAAAGGATATTCGGGAATCATAATCGCCTTGTGAGATTTTTCTTGTTCCTTCAGCTAACATTTGAATTGGTATGGTGATTTCTTTGGCTAAATTAAAACCCATCCAGCTAACACCAAATATGATC
>Ga0154622_1154_pt8 | contig 11725 bp, 12 predicted proteins | sample Rifle2008BG13ft_FD_116051 | JGI IMG/M metagenome (GOLD analysis project Ga0154622, IMG submission 116051) | Candidatus Fischerbacteria bacterium RBG_13_37_8
AAGTATATATTGCAAACATAGTGAAGTGCAGGCCTCCCATGAACAGGGAACCTTTACCGGAAGAAATCAAGGAATGCTACCCGTATCTTGAGAAACAAATTAAAATAGTTGCGCCACGATTAATTGTGACATTAGGTGCGCCCGCTTCAAAAACATTACTGAAAACCAAGACGAGCATTTCAGAATTGCGCGGTAAGTTTTTCAGGATGCCCGGTGATATATACCTGATGCCGACATTTCACCCTGCATTTTTATTGCGCAATCCGAATAAGAAAAGAGAAGCCTGGGAAGATTTGCAGAAAGTGGAACAGTTCTTAGGTTTAAAAGCTTAATGGAGTATTCTTTGCGAACTTTGCGAAGCAAAGCGTGATAATACGTAGTGGACTATGCTTCTAATTCCGTTACGGATTGTTACGTTTGCCTCCGGCAAACGCACAATGACGTGTTAGAGGAGTATTTGATTATGCTTAAGATTATCGCACATCGCGGTTATTCCGGTAAATATCCGGAAAATACGCTGCTTGCTTTCCAAAAAGCAATTGAAGCAGGCGCCAGGTATATTGAATTCGATATTCAACCTACTAAAGATAAAGAAATTGCTGTAATACATGATTTCACATTAGAAAGAACAACCAATGCATCGGGGAACGTATGCGATGTTACGCTTGCTGAATTGCAGAAATTCTCAGCAGGGTATCCGGAAAAATTCAGCAATAATTTCCAGGATGAACATGTGCCTTCATTCCAGGAAACATTAGCATTATGCAAAAATAAAGCACAGTTGCTGATAGAAATAAAACGGGAAGATAAAGCTATATTTTATGATGATGACCTAGAGGAAAAAGCAATAAGGCTGCTTGAAAATTATGAAATGAGTGAAGATATAATGTTTGTATCATTTAATTTACCTTCACTGGCTAAAGTAAAAAGTATGATGCCGGGTATGGTTATCGGATGTCTTTTTTATCAACTTGATGAATATGCCATAGATCGTGCGATTGATATTGATGCATCATTTATTATTTTCAATTATAAAACATACAAATCGCCGTCTATTATTGATAAAGCCAAGTTAAAGGGTCTTCAGGTAGGATTATATACTGTGGATGATGTGAAAGATTTTGAAAGATTCAGGTATAGTGTTGAGGCGATAGCAACTAATTATATCAAGGAGATAACAGATTACTTTTTCTTGCCTTTAGCTAATTCATAGTATTCTTTTGCCTTGTCTTCATCTCCCAATTTTGTATAAACATTTCCCAGCGCTTGAAATAATTCTTTGGAATCCGATATTTTTGATTTAGCTTTTTCATATATCTTAAGTGCTTCTTCGTATTTTTCCTGCTTTTCATAGATTGCGCCAAGATTGAGATATGCTTCGGTGAAATTTTCTTTTTGTTTAATTGCGGCTTCATATTCAGGGATTGCCCTGTCATATTCATTAAGCCGGTCATGGACAAATGCAATCATGTAATGTGCTTCCGGATATTGTTTCTTGATGCTGAGCACTTTTCTGAAGGAAGCAATGGATTGTTTAAAATTGCTGAGGTTATAATATGCTCTTCCCAGGCCATAGTGCGCATCAGTATTATTAGGATCAATCTCCAATGCTTTAGAATAAGCCTGGATGGCTTTATCATAAAGTGATTTATTAATATAATCATCACCCGCTTTTGTATAAAATGTAGGATCTTTCATCTGGCAACTGATAAGAAGAAGGCACAAAGGCACAAAGGCACAAAGGCATAAAGCTTTTAAAAACGCTGAATCAAAAAAGTATTTTTTCATAATAAAAAACCTTCCTTGTAAAATACTTCATTATAATATTACGAGGGGCAATCGGTCAAGTAACGGATTAGAAGGTTATGAATATACAGGTTAAGGTTGAGGAAGGACGAGGCTGAAATTTAGGTAGAGGTAGAGGTTAAGGTTAAGAAAAGAACTTGATTCATTTATAAAAAAAACTAATAATAAGGAGTAAACGTCATATTTAATCAAAGGAATTGCCAATGCGCCTAAAGGGCCCCTAGAGATATTAGTAAAAAATAATTATGCAAGGGCGAGCACAAGGTTCGCCCCTACAATATATTCCGAACGCTATGTCATTGTGAATTTGCCGGAGGCAAACGTGACAATTTGTTAGGGATTGCCACGCTTTGCTTCGCACGGCTCGCAACGACGAAGCGTTGTTTACAAAGGAGGATAATATTATGAAAAGATTAATACTAGTTGCATGGATACTGAGCAGTGTCATGTTATGTGCTGAGGAAGGAATGTATCTCATACAGCAAGTTCCCCCTAAGGTAATTGAAAATATGAAAGCAAGAGGCTTTCAACTAGCAGCCGATGATATCTTCAGCATGAAACAACCATCACTTGCACAAGCAATAATTAATTTTGGCGGTGGCACAGCTTCATTTGTATCGCCAAAAGGATTAATACTTACCAATCATCATGTGGCATTTGGAGCCGCACAACGTCAAAGCTCGGCTGACTCCAATATCATAGAGAATGGTTTTCTGGCAAAAAGTATGCTCGAAGAAATACCGGCTCCCGGGTATAAAGCATTAATATTGGAAGAAGTGAAAGATGTCAGCACACAGATTTTCAAAGGCATAAAAAAAGATTTGCCGCCACAAAAAATTTATAAGGTAACTGAAAAAAATATAAAGGAAATAATTAAAAAAGAAGAAGGAAAAAGCGGTAATTATAGATGCCAGGTGAGATATGTTTATGGTGGTCTTCATTTTTACCTCTACAAATTTTTTGAAGTGCGTGATATCAGAATAGTATATTTTCCAACACGCAACATTGGTGAATTTGGCGGTGAAGTTGATAATTGGATGTGGCCTCGTCATACGGGTGATTTTTCATTCATGCGCGCTTACGTGGCACCCGATGGCAAATCTGCAGATTATGCAAAAGAGAATATTCCCTATACTCCGCAACGATACCTGAAATTTTCTGCACGCGACCTTGATGAAAATGATTTTGCAATTGTCACCGGTTACCCGGGAATTACACGACGTCATCTCATTTCAACTGAAGTGGATTACTATATTAATTATTATTATCCTGAAGGTGTCAGATTATATAAAAAATGGATAGATATTCTTGAAGAAGATTCAAAAAAAGATAAGGACGCTGAGATTAAGAATGCAGGAAATATTAAAGGAATAAGCAATTCTTATAAAAACTATACTGGGATGAATGAGGGATTGCAAAAATTAGATCTCATGGCAAAGAAGAAAAAACAGGAGGAAGAATTGCTCGATTTTCTTGATGCGCATCCTGATCTGAAAGCAAAATATGGCGATAGTCTCCCAAGTCTTATGAAATTAGCCGAAGAAGAAAAATCCTTGAAAATTAAAAGCCGGATGCTGGGCATTATGCAAAGAGCATCAAAATTATTAAGTTCTGCAATAGATATTAATAAATGGAGCATTGAAAAACAAAAGAAAGACATCGAAAGAGATCCTGATTACATGGATCGCAATATTCCGGATTTGAAAGAACAAATTGAATTAGCGCAGAGAAGCCTCTATATTCCAAGCGATAAAAAGGCATTAGCATTTTTTATCTCGGAAAGTCTTAAATTATCTGACCCCCATAAAATAGCAGTTCTTGAAACAATGATAAAAGATAAAAGCGAGAATGGCGTAGCTGAATTCGTGAAGAATCTATATGCACATTCAAAAATGGTGGAATTGGAATATCGTATGAAACTTTTTGATATGAACCGGACAGAATTACTGAAACTTAATGATTCATTTATTGATTTTGCCGATGAACTGCAAAAAGAACTGGATAAATTAAAGGATATGCAGGAGATAATAGATGGCAAAATGCTTTTAGTGAGACCGCATTACATGGAAGCAGTAATCAAGCAGCATGAAGGCAATATATACCCCGATGCGAATGGTACATTGAGACTCAGTTATGGCAGTATCACCGGATATGATGTCAAAGATGCAATTACTTACCTCCCGCAAACAACCATGAAAGGCATTATTGAAAAAGATACAGGTGAATGGCCTTTCAATGTGTCTGATAAAATAAAAAGTCTATATGTCAAGCGGGATTTCGATACTTATATGGATCCGGAACTTAATGATATTGCAGTGAATTTTTTAACCAATAATTATTGCACCGGCGGAAATTCAGGAAGCCCCATCATCAATAAATATGGTGAGCTTATTGGTACCGTCTTTGATATTAATTATGAGAGCCTCCTTTCTGACTATTATTATCTTCCTGATATAACACGTACCATTTCCGTAGATTCACGCTATATTTTATTTGTCCTCGATAAAATTGATAACGCTGATAACATATTACAGGAATTGGAGATTGTCAGGTAAGCAAATCAGTTTTCTCAAAAGAAATGAAACAAAGGCTAAGGTTAAGGAAAAGAGAGGACCTTATTTATATTGTTCCTGGATGCCGAGTAATTCCACTTCAAAAATCAATGCAGCATTAGAACCTATGACCTTACCAGCGCCTTGTGAACCATAGGCTAATTTTGATGGAATAAATAATTGCCAGTGAGAGTCGATTTTCATCATTTGCAATGCTTCTGTCCAACCTGCAATAACACGATTCACTGGAAATACAGCCGGTTTGCCTCGTTTGTAAGAACTGTCAAATTCAGTCCCATCTACCAATGTGCCAGCATAATGCACAATAACAATATCAGTTAAAGCGGGACTATTCCCTGTACCGTCTTTTATAATTTTATACTGCAAACCGCTGCTTGTTGTCGTAATTCCCTCATTATTAGCATTTTTTTTCAAGAATTCCTCACCTGCTATTTTATTTTTTTCTGCAATGTTTTTAAAATTTTCCATAATCTATGCACCTTCCTTTGAATGCAAAATTCATAAACATAATCCTGCTATCTTTTTACCAGAAAATGCCTTCTACGTCAAATTTTTTGGATGTTGATATTCAAAGTGACTCACGATACAATTATGAAATCATGGACGGATGACATTGTGAGTTTGCCGGAGGCAAACATAATAATCCCGGTCTTCTGTCATTGTGAGTTTGCCGGAGGCAAACGTAACAATTCCTAACGGAATATTAGAAGCAAAAAGGTAGGGATTGCTTCGTTCTGCTTCGCAGAACTCGCAAAGACGATCTTTACAAAGGAGATAATTATGACGAAACATATTGGGATAGTGGCATGTAGCGCCGAGGGTGCTGCATTATGCTACCGAACTATTTGTCTTGAAGGAGCAGCGATTTTAGGCAGGCATAATCATCCAGAAGTGAGTATGCATACTCATCCGTTGGGTAAATACATGGATTTTATTTATGAGGATAATTGGAATGGTGTAGCTGAATTAATGCTATCCTCAACGAGAAAACTTGCCGTTGCAGGAGCTGATTTCGCTATATGTCCGGATAATACGATTCACAAGGCTTATGAACTGGTGATAAAAGAATCGCCTATTCAATGGCTTCATATAGGGCATGAAGTTGCTGCTGAAGCGAAAAGTCATAATTATAGGCATCTTGCACTCCTTGGAACACGTTATCTCATGGAAGGACCAGTTTATCCTGATGCTCTCGCTCAATTTTCAATGGCATGCATTATACCGCCGCAACAGGTTAGAATTAGCATTAATGAGATCATTTTTGATGAGCTGGTGAATGGTATTATTAATGCACAATCACGTTCATTTTTTACCAGGGTAATTATGGAACTAAAAGAGCGAGGATGTGATGCGGTAGTTTTAGGATGCACAGAAATTCCGTTAATTGTGCGGCAGGAAGATTCCTGTTTGCCTATACTTGATTCGACGCGTTTATTAGCGCGTGCTGCATTAAGAAGAGCTGTTGCATAGGGGAAGTGAAGGGGGGCTCACTTCCCCTATGAGGTGTTAATGTTTTGAACATGGGGTAGATCTACACTATTTTTTAGGTCGTCCGCCCAAAACCCGGGCGGGAAGCATAATAATGGCTTTGAATAATTGTAAAACCGCATCAACAGTAATTCCGACAATGCGGAATGGGATAAGGAGCAACCATACTATCGGGTACAAAACCAACGCGATCAATGCCAGCGGCCAGCAAAGTATCAGTAAAATTAACCACAAAAAAAATTTTGTCACTTCATTACCTCCTTATAATTGAAAACGCATATTTTGATAAAAAGTTCGGTGCTCTAACGCCATTCGCATTTTTTTTCAAATGCTTGACAAGGCTAACTGATTAGTGTAGGATGTGCGCTTATGAATAATTACCAGAATGCGAATATAATTATTAATCAGATAATTAGCCTCTTATTACTTAGTGGCACTGGGGGGTTTATACCGGTCTAGCATTCTGGTACTAAAAAAGAACGCTAAGCCCACCCGGGATTGCGAAATTCCGGGTGGGCTTTTTTTTTGGAGGAACTTCATGAAGGAGCGAATAATTATTTTTGACACGACATTGCGTGATGGTGAACAATCACCCGGTGCTTCGCTGAGTGTGTTTGAAAAAGTGGAACTAGCGCGGCAGCTTGAAAAACTAAATGTTGATATTATCGAAGCGGGATTTCCGATATCATCGCCTGAACAATTTAATGCCGTGGAACGTATAGCAGGTGAGGTGAATGTTACCGTGGCAGCGTTGTCGCGTGTGCGGGAGGAAGATATTAAAGCTGCATACGATGCGATCAAACATGCTGCAAAAAAGAGAATACATACCTTTGCGAGCCCTTCGATTATCATATACTTGGTAAATTTAGCAGTGAGAAGTATGGCAGGACACTGAAGGAAAAACGCAACACTATTCTGCGAATGTCATATGAAATGGTGCAATATGCGAAGACGCTATGTGATGATGTTGAATTTTCGGCGGAGGATGCCGGGCGAACGGAAATCGCGTATTTATCCGAAGTTATAGAAGCGGCGATAGAAGCGGATGCGACGACAGTTAATATTCCTGACACAACGGGGTATACGATGCCGGAGGAATTTGGCAGGATCATTGTTCTTCTTAAGCAGCGTGTCAAAAATATTGATAGAGCCATTATCAGTGTACATTGTCATAATGATCTGGGGCTTGCGGTTGCAAATTCTATTGCAGCGATCGAGCAGGGAGCACGTCAGGTGGAATGCACAGTTAATGGTATTGGGGAGCGTGCAGGAAATGCATCACTGGAAGAAATTGTAATGGCATTGCATGTGCGCAAAGACCGGTTTGGTATCAGCACAGAAATCAATACGAAGGAAATTTATAATACCAGTAAAATGGTTTCTTTATTTACAGGACTCATTGTTCAGCCGAATAAAGCGGTAGTGGGCGAGAATGCATTTGCGCATGAATCCGGCATTCACCAGGATGGCATGTTAAAAAACAGGAATACGTATGAAATCATGACGCCTGAAACAGTTGGTGTTTCAAGAACCAGGATAGTATTAGGACGTCATTCGGGGAGACATGGATTGCAGGCGCGTCTTGAAGAACTCGGGTACACTTTGACAGATGAGGAATTGTGCAGACTTTATGAGGTATTTCTTATATTGGCAGATAAGAAAAAAGAAGTGTATGATGATGATTTAAGGATGCTTATGAGTAATGGGAGGAAAGAAATCAATCAGAATTGTTTGAAAAAAGGAATGTAACAATGAGAGATAAGCTATGGCAATGACAATAACTGAGAAAATATTTGCTAAAGCATCCGGAAAGCGAAATGTGCAACCGGGTGAAAATGTATGGTTGAATGTTGATATACTAATGACACATGATGTATGCGGGCCACCTACAATAGAAATCTGGAAAAAGGAATTTGGAAAGAAGGCAAGGATTTGGGACAAGGATAAGCTGGTTGTCATGCCCGACCATTTTATTTTTATGGAGAATGTGTCGGCAAAACGTAATATTGAGGTATTACGTTCATTTGCTGCGGAACATGAATTGCCGCATTACTATGATCCCGGGTCGGAGAGATACAGGGGAGTATGTCATATTGCACTGGCAGAAGAAGGATTTAATCTTCCAGGAACTGTGCTATTTGGAACGGATTCGCATACCTGCACATCCAGTGCTTTCGGAATGTTTGCCACGGGTATTGGCAATACTGACGCAGCATTCATTCTCGGCACCGGTAAAATCTGGGAAAAAGTGCCGGCATCGATAAAATTCAGCCTGCATGGTTTGATGCCTCCTTATCTCATGGCGAAAGATGTGATTTTGCATATTTTAGGAGATATAAGAACTGATGGTGCAACGTATTGCATGGCGGAATTTGACGGTGATGCAATTCATGAACTGCCGATGGATGAACGAATGACATTGACTAACATGGCGATTGAGATGGGTGCAATGAGTGGTATCATAGCTGCTGATGAACAGACAGTGAATTACCTGCAAAACCGGACTAAGCGTTCATACGAGATTTTATACAGTGATGCAGGAGCAGCATATTACCGCACATTAAACTATAAAATAGATGAGATGGTACCGGCAGTTGCGCAACCACATAGTCCAGATAGGCGTGAATTAGTTCGGACTCTCTCCGGACGAAAAGTGACGAAATGTTACATTGGTTCATGCACCGGCGGGAAAATCACAGATTTTCGCGCTGCTGCGAAAATACTGCATGGCAAGCAGGCAGTAGTTCCCACGTTCATTGTACCGGCAACGTGCACGATAACAGATTTATTGAGTGTTGAGAAATATGATGAAATGACGCTGAGGAATATTTTTGAGAATTCTGGATGCACTATTGTACAGCCATCTTGCGCAGCATGTCTCGGTGGAACGGAAGATACAATTGGCAGAGCTTGCGATAATGATGTGGTTATTTCGACTACCAACCGTAATTTTCCCGGCAGAATGGGAAGCAAGCATTCAGAGGTATATCTTGCATCAGCATTGACAGTAGCAGCTTCGGCCGTGCAAGGAAGTATTGCGGATCCACGCGAATTATTTTAGGATAATTTGTCATTGTGAGTTTGCCGGAGGCAAACGTAACAATCCCTAACGGATAAGAAGCATAGTCCGTTACGGATTGCGACGCTTTGCTTCGCAAAGCTCGCAACGACGAAGCGTCGTTTACAAAGGAGGAATTAGCAATGAGAACATTGATTACCGGCACCGCATATGTTTTAGGCGATCATATTGATACAGATCAGATAATACCTGCTGAACATCTTGTCTATAGTCTGACTGATCCGGAAGAATCAAAAAAGTATGGCATGTATGCTTTATCTGCCGTGCCGATAGCACAGGCAGGATTACCTGATGGGAATATACCTTTTGTCAAAGAAGGGGAATATCATTCCATGTACCAAATAATTATCGGAGGAATTAATTTTGGGTGTGGTTCCTCGCGCGAACATGCCCCTTTTGCATTACAGAAAGCAGGTGTCAGAGCAATTATTGCAGAAAGCTATGCACGCATATTTTACCGGAATTGCGTGGATGGAGGTTTTCTGCTTCCGTATGAATCAACCGGTCGTTTATTGGATAGAATTGCTACCGGTGATTTATTGGAATTACATTTAACAACACATATTTTGATTAACCACACCAGCGGCGATAGCTTTCAGTTAAAAAATCCCGATGATGTACTGCCAATAATAGATGCCGGTGGACTTTTTGAATATGCTAGAAAAAGCGGTATGATTTAATTTATGAAAATTAGATGTGAACGGTAAATGAAACAGCAATGCCGTAGAAACAAAGTGAGCTTTTTTGTGGTAACCATGAGGCAGATTCGGGTGAATAATCTTCAATTACCAGTGCTGAAGCAAGACGTGCATTCCACCATAATGATGCAAAACCACTTAAACCTACTGAAAACTGTTTGCTTACATCTACCATTACTTTAAATTTCACATCAGTTACAGGAACAGTTACCGTAGATTTTTCACTGAATGATATCCTTATTTCATCATTATATTCGTAGGAATTGAATCCATGGCTTGTGGCAACCAGGAGACCATCATGAGATACGCTGCTGCGCAGAAAAGATTGCTTGAAAGTATTTTCGAGGGATATTTTTTTAAAACGTGCTTTTTGCTGAAACCCGAATTCCGGACCAAAAATGAGGCCATAATCAGCTTCAACATTATTTGCAAAACTATTTCTTTCATCCATGGAATAATATAAGGAACGCCATATATTTTCCTGGGTAATAGTTTCTTCACGTGAATTTGTCATAGAACCAAACTGGACGCCGAAAAGCATGGTAATGGTGTTGCTTTCATAGCGCGAAACAACAAGGGAGCCAAAGATTTCTCCCATCCAAATATCCAATGAATTCTTGGCATTGAAAATGACCGGTGATTTGCCTGACGCAACCAGATCATTATACCCGGGCTTGAAGTTATAATTCCAGAAACGAACACTATTATCGTATTCAGTCCAACCAAACAATGTCTGTTCATCTTTTGGCGAATAGATAGTATCATTCTTAGTTCCTTTAGTATTAAACCACCATATACTTCCCCCCCATCCCAAATAATCATTTTCATAAACAGCTTCCATGCGCAAAGTAAGTTTATTCCTCATGTCTATAATGATGGGTTCATTTACTATAGTTTGATCATAAGAGTATTCCGGCTCATAAATGATTTCTCTGATACTTTTGACTGTTTCGCCAACTTGAACATCATTTCCTTTCACGCCCATCCATACCGGTTCAATAGTAATGGAGAATTTCCATTTATTCTTTGAATTAGTATCCTCTGCTGATACAAAGATACTGCATAGCAGCATGACACTGATAATGAGCCCGCAAGCTATTCTCTTCATATTTTTATTTGGTGCCTGGCACTCACAATTCACAACTTGCTTCAGTTCATCATTTCATGTTTAGTCAAGTACGCTAAACTTTTGATGAGCCCCCAGAGCGAATTGTGAATTGTGAGTGCCAGGCCCCGATGTAATATTATTTTTCGATGCTGAGTAGTTCCACTTCGAAAATTAAAGTTGAGTTAGGTCCGATTGCACCACCGGGTGCACCGCCTGAGCCATAGGCGAGATCTGAGGGAATATAAAATTCATATTTAGCGCCGACTTTCATAAGTTGAAGACCTTCTGTCCAGCCTTTAATAACACGATTTAGTGGGAATGTAGCAGGCGTGCCTCTTTTGTAGGAACTATCAAATTCAGTACCATTGATGAGTGTGCCACGATAATTCACTTTTACTGTATCTGTTTCTTTTGGCTGAGGTCCGTCTCCTTCTTTAATAACTTTATATTGTAATCCACTTGCAGTGGTTTTTACTCCTTCTTTTTTAGCATTTTCTTCAAGGAATTTTTTTCCTTCTGCTATATTTTTTTCACCATCCTTAGCTTTATTCGCTTCGGCTTTCTGACGTATTTCCTGACCGAGTTGATTGAGTGCATCCATTCGTTCCTGTTCTGTCATGAGTCCATCTTTTTTTTCAAGTGCATCCTTAATTCCTTTTGCAAGAAATTCATATTCTACTTTGCTATAGAATTCAGACATTCTTTTAGCGAAATCATAACCGGCGGCGTAACTCACTTTTTGTTCTTTTGTTTCGAAAACAGTTGTTTGTTGTTCAGTTTTTTTAGGTTCATCTGCTTTATTAGCGCAGCTAAAGCTGATGCCAATGATGAGGCAGAGGATGAGGGAAAGGGCAATTTTTTTATACATAAAGAGCTCCTTAAACAATTAGAATAGAAGACTATATCAGAAAACGTGCCTGGACGCAACTTAAGTGGGGGACTAGGGACTGGGGACTGGGGATTAGGGACTGGG
>Ga0154622_1250_pt8 | contig 11697 bp, 9 predicted proteins | sample Rifle2008BG13ft_FD_116051 | JGI IMG/M metagenome (GOLD analysis project Ga0154622, IMG submission 116051) | Candidatus Fischerbacteria bacterium RBG_13_37_8
GATTAAATGGTAGTAAAGTCATTGCACTGATTCATCAGGATTCAATGACGTAATTAGACGTAATTAAAGGTGATATTTAAAAGGTTTCAGGGTAGGAACAGGAAAATCGTCGAGGATAGAGAGAGTTGACTGGTTTGGCGGGTGAGGATTTAACTCAAGGGGGAGTAATAGAAGCATGCGGAAAAGCGAGATGAGAATGTATAATCAAGAATTTCAGAAGGTCATGAATGATCTTATTTTACGTCCCTCTATAGGCATAAAGGATTTATTTTTTCTGCTTGGCAGATATTTAGAGGGTATGAAGAAAATAGTGCCATGGCAGGCATTTGAAATGGATCTCCAATCTCCGGATGGAATTTGGATTACGCGAAAAAAAGGGAAAAGACCGTTAAAAGATAGCGAAAAAAAGGGGGAAAAGAAAAAAAAGAATGATGAATTTCAAAAAGCAGTAAAATCGAAGAAAGAAAAAAAAGAGATACAGATTGATGTAAGTTTTGAAAAAGAAAAGATACTTGACTGCACACTTTTTTTAGAGGAATCTCCCGGAAGTCATGCTTTAAAAATAGTGAACGAGATGAAGGCGGACATACAATTGCTTGTAATGCAGGGGTATAAAATACTTAGCAATCAAGGAAAGGTGTTACAGCGAAACCAGCTAGCCAAATTCAGTTCAATTCTTAATTCGATGTTAGAGCCGAAGGAAATTCAAAGGCAGGCAATGGAAGCGATAATAAATGTAGTGAATTCTGAAGTTGGTTCATTATTGCTGTTGGATGGAACGACAGGGGAATTAAAATTTGAAGTAGCTTTAGGTGACAAGGAGGAGCAGATAAAGGAGATAACATTAAAGAAAGGGGAAGGAATAGCAGGTTGGGTTGCTCTTCATGGGAAGGCGGTGTTGATTAATGATTGCAGGCATGACCGGCGGTTTGCTTCGTCAGTGGATCAGAAGATTGCATTTGCTACGAGGAATATGATATGTGTACCGGTGAAGGTAAAAAATAAAATAATAGGTGTTCTCCAGGCAATCAATAAAAAGAATAATGGTAAATTTAACAAGGATGATTTAAAATTATTAGCTTCTTTATCTGAGCAGGTGGCCATAGCGCTTGAAAATGCGCGTCTCTTTAATGAATTGCAGCAATTATTTGTTGATTCTGCGCAGGCACTCGCTGAAGCCATCGAAAAGAGGGATCCTTATACGGGGGGACACATTTGGAGAGTAGTAAATTATTCATTAGCCATAGCCAATTATTTAGGCATGAGTCCTGAGGAGATATTTTGTTTAAAATTATCAGCGATTCTTCATGATATTGGTAAAATTGGGATAGATGATCATATCTTAAGAAAACCTGCACCATTAGATCATAGTGAGTTTGAGATAATTCAAAAGCATCCTGCTTTAGGAGCTGAGATAATTAAGCGTATCAAAAAACTTGAGGAAATACTTCCAGGTGTACTTTATCATCATGAACGGTATGATGGCAAAGGTTATCCTTATAAGTTGAAAGGGAAAGAAATTCCTTTGATAGCAAAGATAATTGCTATTGCAGATACATTTGATGCAATTTGTTCAAGCCGTCCTTACCGCTTAGGTCTTACGGCACAGAAAGGCAAGCAGGAAATTCTACGCTGCAGCGGTACACAATTTGATCCTTCAGTAGTAAAAGCATTTATCAAAGCTTTTGACAGGGGAGATATAACAGATATTATTGAAGGACGTTACTCAGCAGCTCATCAACTTTAGAAAGTCTTTATTTCCGTTCCATTATATCTTCGTAGAGAGTAATTATTTCGTGGGTAGAATTTTTCATGTCAAATTTTTCATGAGCAGTCGATATTGAATTCTGCACTATTTTTTCATAATAATCCTTGTTTTCAAGGAGGAATATTACTTTTTCAGCAATAGCTTCAGAATTTAATATGGGGACGAGTATTCCATTTTCACCGTTGATTATTTCAGGCGTGGCACCATCTCTGGTAGCAATTACTGGAGTGCCTATTGCCATGGATTCTACTATGACTCTTCCAAAAGGTTCCGGCGCTGCATAGGAGGAAGACGCCATGATATGTACATCAAGGGCTTTCATGATTTCAGGAACGTCCCGTCTGTTTCCTAAAAAATAAACATCATTTTTAAGTCCCAGTTGTTCAATCCGGCTGGTTACTGCATTAAGCAATTCCAGGTAGGGCTTAAATTCAGAATCAATCCATCCTGCAATTACAAATTTAGCGTTTGGGATTTTTTGCTTTATCAGTTTGCATGCTTCGATAAAATAAATGTGTCCCTTGCGTTTTGATATTCTTCCCACCATTCCTATAAGAGGAATATCTGTGCTGAGATTTAATTCTTTTCTCAATTTAGTGCCGTCAATATCAGGGTGAAACATCGTGAGATCAATGCCGTCATAAATAACGTGAAGATCACGTTCTTTCGAATTGAATTTTCTGAACATGGAAGCTGCCGCTTCCGAGATGCATATTATTTTATCTGCAAGTTTTGTAATGATATAAGGGTATGCAGTCGCAGCAATTTTTGGATGCCGGATTATTTCCCGGATGTGGTAAATACAGGGAATACCTGTTATTTTTGCTGCAATACCGGGAGCAATCAACGCCATGTTGTTAGAATGAATGATTTTTACTTTGTGTTTCCTTATGAGCTTAACTAATCCAATAACATTTGGCATGAGTTCAAGAATATTTTTAGCTATGGCAAAGATATTGAGAGTCCGGTAAAAAAGACACATCCTTACATAATGAACATTTGCTCCAGCAGCAATATAATCATTGTAATAATAACTGGTTCTCAGTTCCTTATTAAATTGACTTTTTGTAGGGAGAGCGACGAAAATTCTGTATTTATTTTTATCGAGAGCATTGATTAAATCCAGAAGACAGACATCAGCACCACTTACCCCTATGGCAGAAGAAAAAGGATTTACGTAAAGAATTGTTTTTTTCGGCTCGGTTTGAAATTGTTGCCGTGCTAATTCAGGATGTGACTCGGATATAATTTCACGGTAGTATCGTTCGGTATTAGCGACCATAGTATGTTCGGAGAATTTATTCTGAACGGATTCTTTTGCGAGTGCGCCCATATTTTTTTTCAGCTCCTTGTTTTTAAGCAAACTTAGAACTGCTTGTGCTAATGCTTCGGAATCCGCTGGAGGTACAAGGATACCAGTTTTACCATCTTCAATTAATTCAGGAGCACCACCTTCATTTGTTGATACCACTGGTTTTCCTGCTGCCATTGCTTCTACTATTACCCTTCCGAATGGTTCTGGCGCTGCTGCAGAAGCAGATGCCATTACGATAATATCCAGCGAAGCCATTATGTCAGGAATATCCTTGCGCACGCCGGTGAACATTACCTGCTTATAAAGACCCAGAGAATTAATGAGTGTCTTCAGCTTATTGAGCAGTTCAGTATAAACCTGGGCATGCGATTCCACCCAGCCAATTATGTAAAATTTAGCATCAGGTATTTCCTTGATGATTTTTGCGGCAGCTTCTATAAAATAAACATGACCCTTCCGAGGTGATATTCTCCCTACAATACCAATAAGCGGAGATGCTTCTGGAATGGTAAATTCTCTCTTCAATTTCATGCTGTCGAGTGGCTTATTAAAATGACTCAGGTCAATACCATTATACACAACTACTGCTTTATAATGCGGCACAGAATTTTCAAGAAACATCAGGGCTACCGCTTCAGATATACAAATTATAACATCCGCTAAACGGTTAATAAGCCGCGGGTAGAGAAATCTCATGATCTTAGGCTTGCCTATTATTTCGCGAACATGATATACACTGGGAATGCCACATATTCTCGCTGCGATGCCGCTTCCTATAATGGCGGTATTATTGGAATGAACAATGGTTACCTTTTCTCTTTTTATTATACGGATTAGATTTATTATATTGGGAATGAGAAAAAGAAGATTTTTAAGAAGAGCAAATGGATTTTTCGTCCGGTACAGGACACACATTCTCATGTGATACAGTTTCGCTCCCGATTTTTCATATTCTTCACGGTAAAAACTGTCAGTCGTTTCTTCTAAATAGCGACTTTTAATCGGAAAAGCGACAGAAACTTTATATTTATTTTTATCAAGTCCTGCTATTAAACTTAACAGGCTTTTATCAGCACCACTGACACCAATCGAAGAGGAAAATGGATTTACAAATAAAATATGAATTTTATCTTCTTTGTTGCTCATAAAGATTCCTGTTTATCAAGGTGCTTGAATAAAGTCCAGAATTCTGCCAACGTTAGTTGCTCAGCCCTGATATTAGTTTTAATATTCAGGTCAGTCAAAATTCCTAAAAGCTTATTTTTTAATGCTGCTGATTTCTTTCCGCCATAAGAAACCTGGAGGCTTTTTAACAGCGTTTTTCTTCTGTGTGCAAAACAATGAATGAGAAATTCTTCAAAAGAAGGTATTGCATTATTTTGAACCGGTATAGTCAATTTATCTCTAACTGTTAGTTTTATGACTGTTGCGTCAACTTTTGGCACGGGATAAAACATATTCTTTTTTACATCAAAACTAAATTTTCGCTCAAAATACAGCTCTGCTATTACACTCAATTTACCATAATCTTTATTATGAGGAGATGCGATGAGTCGCGCAGCAAATTCTTTCTGCAACATTAGTAACGCTTGGTGGAAAAAAGGTTTTTCGTGTATGAGCCATTCTATCAACGGACTGGTAATGCTGAATGGAATATTTCCAATTATTTTTGTAACGCTCTCTGTTTGATTGCCCTGATGTGTCAGAGCAGAAATAGATTGGGTAAGAATATCGTCATTAATAATAACAAGATTTTGCTCTGAAGCAAATTTTTCCCTCAGCAATTGTACGAGATACGGATCTATTTCGACTGCAATGATACGAGCGCCTGTTTTCAACAGATGTCTTGTTAGAGCTCCTTTCCCGGGTCCAATTTCAATGACAGTATCTCCTGCGCGAATAGCAGCAGTCTGCGCAATCCTTCGTGCAATCCTGGTGCTTATTAAGAAATTTTGACCTAATCGGCGTTTGTTCATCATGTTGGAATAGCAGTAAGTTATAGCAATGTCGGGCACACCTTTTGCAAAAAATAATGCGGTCTTATCAATGCTTGAAGTGCCGGACTCCTGTGAATACCATGGCAATATTTTGACGATCCGCTTCCTCAATTACTTCCTGGTCTCTTATTGAACCACCAGGTTGAATGATAGCGGTCGCTCCTGCCTTAGCGATTTCTTCAACATTGTCTTTAAAAGGAAAGAATGCATCAGAAGCAATCACGCTATCTTTTAGCGAGGAGCGTGCCTTAGATTTAGCCAACCTGACAGAATCTACACGACTCATTTGCCCAGCCCCAATTCCAATAGTGTTATGATCCGTTGTAAAAACTATAGCATTTGACTTGACATGCTTCACTACAGTCCAGGCAAAGGTAAGCGCTTTTCTTTCATAATCATTGGGCTGCCTCTTTGTTACTATGTTCCATTCCTTGCTGAGCAGATTATCATAATCCTGAAGCAATATTCCACCTTTTATGCGTCTAAGATCCCATTCCCGTGCCGGTAATTTTTCAGAATCCAACAGCAGGATGCGTAGATTTTTCTTTGACTTCAGAAGCGTCAGCGCCTCTTCGCTATATGATGGAGCTATTAAACATTCGACAAAAAGACAGGAGACCTCCTGCGCTGTTGCTTCATCAACTTCACAGTTGAATGCTACTATGCTGCCAAAAGCAGCTTCTGGATCCGTTTCCCGCGCGATCTTAAATGAAGTTAGTGCATTATCTGACCACGCAGCTCCACAAGGATTTGTGTGCTTGATTATTGCACAGGCATGCCCCGTTAAATCACCTACTATGTCAAAAGCAGCCTGAACATCTATATAATTATTGAATGACATTTCTTTTCCATGAAGCTGCTCAGCAGAAAGTATCCCCTTTTCCCATAATGATATATCCTTGTAAGCACAAGCACGCTGATGCGGATTCTCACCATATCTAAGCTCCGCTTCTTTTTTCAATGGCAACGTTAAATATAAAGGCATCTGCTCACTCTCCTGTAAAAAATAATTGCTGATAAGAGCATCATAATATGAAGAAAATTGAAAAGCTTTTCCTGCAAGATTCTGCTTGTATCCAAGAGGTATCTCTTTTCCCTCCTTGATAAAATCAATAATGGCAGGATAATCTTCCGGCTGTATCAGTATGGTTATATTATTATAATTCTTAGCTGAAGCACGGATCAGAGCAGAACCACCAATATCTATCCACTCAACCGCTTCCTCTATGGGCAGGTCTCCCTTTATCACCTTCTCTTCAAAAGGATATAAATTCACCACCACCATATCAAATTTTGGGATCTTGTATTGCTCAATATCTTTCTGGTGCTGCTCTTTATTCGAATCAGCTAAAATTCCGGCAAAAACCATCGGATGCAATGTTTTTACACGTCCCTGGAGCATGTTGCTGAAACCTGTGATTTCCTCGAGCTCTCTTACCCTTATTCCATTATTCTTTAAAAAAGCTGCGGTTCCTCCAGATGCCCATATCTCAACGCCTTTCTCCATAAGCGCCTGACATAATTTTTCAATATCTTTTTTATCAAAAACACTTATTAACACTCTTTTAATCATTACGCTTACACTCCTGCTATTTATTTTTCCTCGCGTCTTGATTCGTAATGGCATATGGAAAAATTACAAATCTTGCCGCAGAATTCATCATTATACCAGATAAAAGCTCAAGGGGAAACAAGAACTTTTTTTTATTGCGAGGGAAGCAGTTGCTTTATTATATCTTCGAAAAATACTTTTCCGCGAATACCTGCTATTTGCGTATGAAATACTTTATCAGAATTATAAATGTAGGTCATGGGATAATAAATAACTCCAAAAGCATCTTCTGTTTTTCCATCATCAATTATGATTGGGTATTTCACTATATTTTTTTTGAGAAATGCCTGCACTTTGGAAGGCGATTCAGCGGTAACTCCCAGTATAAGCAGCCCTTTTTCCTTGTAGTCCTCATACAGTTCATTAAAATAAGGAATTTCTTCCTTGCATGGTCCACACCATGTAGTCCAAAAATTTATTATCAATACTCGGAATGAATAATCATTAAGACCTTTCTCTTCACCCTGGTACTCCCTTATTTTTAAAGGAGGCAACTGCTTCGGACCGGGAGGCGCCTCTCGCAAACAACTAACCATCATCAAAATGCCAACACAAATTATGCTGATTAAATATTTCTTCATTATACTATAGAATAAGCCTTTCAAATATTTTGTCAATTTTGAGCTCTTTGTCATCGTGAGTTTGCTGGAAACAAACGTAACAATCATAGCACATTGTCATTATGAGTTCTGCGGAGTGTCAGGAATTATTACCTGCTGCTGGCATCACACACAGATTTTGCTGAAATTCCCCCGGGGTCCTTTGAAATGCAGTGCTGCACTGCTTTGAGGGAGTGTCTAATGTTAGGGTCCGCCCCCCCCCGCTTGAAAAAAAAGAGAAAATGATATACAGTATCATGGTGAGCCGGCGTAGCTCAGTGGCAGAGCAGCTGATTCGTAATCAGCAGGTCATGGGTTCAAGTCCCATTGCCGGCTCCAGTGCTTTTTAGAGGATCTGATCTGTCGCTGACCTGCCTTCGGATAAGAAATAACAATGCATAACGACTACTATTATAACATTCATGCTGGCCTTATTCTGCCCACAGCTCACTGATCACTGTTCATTATTCAATCATCTGTTCCGCAAAGGAAAAATAAGCATTGTTGCCAATAATGACATGGTCAAGTACCTTTATACCGATAATAAAACCTGCTTGTTTGATCTGCCTCGTTATTTCCACATCCTCTAATGAAGGCTTGGGATCGCCACTCGGATGATTATGAATCAGAATAATCGATGCTGCACTTTCTTTAATTGCAGGATTAAATACCTCCCGAGGATGAACAAGACTGGATGTTAATGTGCCCTGTGAAATCATGCAGGCTTTTAAAAGCTTGTTCTTGATATCTAATAACAAAATATAGAAAAATTCTTTCTTTTCGAGAAGAAATTTGTGCTTCATTAAATGATATGCATCCTCAGCACAACATACCGATTGTGCAGGTGCAGGCAAAAATGAATAGAATCGCCTGGAAAGCTCGATGGAAGCTTTTATCTGGCATGCCTTGGCAAAACCTATTCCGGAAATGGAACGCAGTTCAGCAATACCAACATGTTTCAAAGCATGCAAGGAACCGAACCTGGTGAGGAGCGCGTAGGAGAGTTCCAACGCTGTTTGTTTAATGGTGCCATTCTGTATAATAATGGCAAGCAGTTCTGCATCATTGAGCGATTCAGCACCGGCGGAGAGTAATTTTTCACGAGGTCGTTGTTGGGAGGGAAGGTCTTTCAATGTATATTTTGTTGCCTCTGTTTTCATATTAATATATTATAATATAAATTAACGTGAACAACAATAGCATATTATATAATATTATATAATATTATTATTCAATTGTGAGAGGGCTGAAACATGGGTATGCGTGTGCACATTGTGCCTTGCCAAGATAAATGAAGGTTCAGGTAGTTATAGTTAGATTTCAGGTGGTGTTGATGTAGGGGGTTTATATTTTAAATCTGCGGGTCAGTGATTGGGCGTCGCTCAGTTTTGCAGCCAGGTTATTGGTATTATCGGAGAGGACTTTAATTATAGATATATTACCTTTCGAGATTTCTTTTATGGAGTTAATGGATGTTTCGATGTTATGGATATCGTTTACGAGGTCTTTAATATTTTGGAAGCTTTGTTCGATGAGTTGACCTGTTTCTTTTTCAGATGCGAATAATTGATTTATAGAAGTGAAGTGTTGATTTGTTGAGTGGCTTAATTCTTCGGAGAGTCCTGAGAGGAGATCCAGGCCATTTTTTATTTCATTGAAATGAGTATTTTCAAGATTAACATTTTCGTGCATATCTTCAATTTGTTCTTTGACGCTGATGGTAATATTTTTTATATAATTGATTGTGGATGTTTGTTCTTCGATAGCTTTATTGATTTTAGCATTAAATTCAGCAGATTTTTTATAAGTTTCTTCGATTTTTTTAAGGACGAGGATGAGGTCTTTAAAGAAGGCGAGGCAATTTGTCATATTATGAGAGACAGAATTCATAATATTGACGCTTGATTTAGATGAATCCTGGACGGCTCTAATAATTTCTGAAATTTCGTGGATAGAGTTTCTTGTTTTTTGAGCCAGTTCTTTAATTTCATTAGCGACGACGCTGAAGCCTTTTCCTTCTTCACCGGCTTGAGCGGCGAGGATAGCGGCATTGAGGGAGAGGAGGTTAGTTTGATCGGCGATATCTTCGATGACGGCGAGTATCGTACCTGCGGCGATTGCTTGTTCGCCTAATTTCAGGATAAGGGTGGAGGCATTTTGAATTTGTTCATTAATCATATTCAGGTTATTATAGGTATTTTGTACTTTAACATCACCTTCGCGAGCGGCAGTTTCTGCGACTTTTGAGAATTCGAAAGCATTGGTACTTATATCCTTGATTTCTGTCAGGATTTTTTCAAATTCCTGGATGGAATTAACGGTATTAATACCTGATTCATTAAGGTTTTCAATTTTATCGCTTACCAATTTTGTTATTTTAAACAAATCAGTAATTGAGTCATGTGATTTAGCAACGAATTCTTTTAATTGGTTGAAGTGTGTAACGAGGATTTGGAGATGTTTATTAATTTCTTTCAAAGAGTTAACGGACTGATTGGAGGAGGAAGCGATGCTATCCTGGTTAATTTTTACAGTATGGCTATAATCTCTAATGCTATTGATGGATTTAAGTACTTTATAGATTTGGCCATCTTCTTTTAGAGTAAAGACATTGAGTTTCTGTGTAACGGAGCCGAGTTGTTCTGACGTGGAAGCCATGGTGGAGTTAAGGGAGAAGAATTCGTGAAGCATACTGGTGAGATTAGTGGAGAGGACGTTAATATTGGAGGCGAGGGTTCCTATTTCATCTTTATTGAATGAAGCAAGAGGATGACGAAGGTCGCCTGTAATGAGATGAGCAATATGTTCATTTAGTTTATTTAAGGGAGCATGTATTAATTTTCTTATACTGATAATGAGGCACAATTCAAGAATTAATAATAGCGCAATAGTACTGGAAATTCTCCAGAGGAGAAGCCGGCTAATTTTTTGTTTAATAGGCAGGAGAGGCATGTCAAGGATGATAAAACCGAGGATTTTTTGTTCTTTTGAGTGACAGGAATAGCAAAGCGGTTTATTATTTAATAGCTTAAAAGAGCGGAGGTATTCGGCATTATTTCGACTGGTAATGGTATGCAGTGGTAAAGGTTTTTTACTATGGCATTCTATGCAGCCATCCTGTTTTACAGAAGCAATTTTACCTTTAAGAGATTCATTGGAATGGAATGCAGTAATACCGGAGGGTGTGTAGATCATGGCATTTTTGACAGTACCGATTTTAGTGATTGACGAGACAGCATGTTGTATTTTGTCGCGGTTATTGCTGAGCATAGAATCGTCCACGGACAATTCGAGCAATGTCAACAAGCTTTCATTATCATTTTCAGCATTTTGGTAGAAGTAATTATGTTGTTGTCTCCATCCAATGAGGAGTGCGATTACACCGGTAATAATAATAGCGATGGAGAAGATAAGTGTTATTTTGAGGAAGAGGCTTTTATTAATTTTTTCAATGAATAGGTTATTACTCATAATTAATTATGACACATTATAATTTTTTTTCAAAGATGTGTAATTCTTGCAGGATATGATTTTTTTTCTCCTGGTTTTTGATTGATTCGAGGTTAATGAGAACATTTTCGCGTGCGCATTGATAAGCAGCTTTTGCCAGATAAATAGCACATTTAAAATCACTGAGTGCATTTTGATTTCCCTTGCTGGAGATTTCCTCAGTAATTTCCAGCAGATCGGAAGAAATTTTAATATTTTCCAGAGGAACCAGGGCTGCATGGTAGAAGGCATCTTGAATTTTTTCTGTTCTCAATTGTTTTTCCGTATCGGTTATTTTTGGTAATTTAAAAGCATCAATTACATTATCGAAAGCATCTGCATCTTTATCAATAAGTATTTTAGCATGTTCCATGACATCTTTTGTTTCAGCGAGTAATTTGGTGAATAATTCTTTATCTTCGTCATTAGTATTTTTTATACTTAGTTTGCAGAACATGAGGAGAAGTGAGGCGGAGAGGCAATTAGCCAGTCCGGCAACGCTGCCGCCTCCTGGGGTAGGTTGTTCACTGGCGAGAGTAGTCAGGAACTCTTCGATCGTATTCTTGATGAACATAATTCACTCCTATGAAGTTAAGTTCAAGGTTTCCTTGAACTTTGCTGTAGGGGCAGACCCAGTGTCTGCCCTTTTTTAATAATTTCATTCATATTATGTATTATTATCTCTTGGTGTCGCTTTAAGGGCATAGGCGATTTCTAAGTAATTAATTTACCTTTTTTAATGATTGCATCAGGTTTGTGGGCGTTGCATTGATATACCAGGTAATCATAGAGCGGGATATTAAAAATGAGGCAATCTGCCTGTTTGCCTGATTCCAGGCTCCCGGTGATAGTGCCCCGACCGGCAGCATAAGCTGCATTGATAGTTGCAGCGGAAATTGCTTCTTCGACGGTCATAT
>Ga0154622_1006_pt4 | contig 11372 bp, 7 predicted proteins | sample Rifle2008BG13ft_FD_116051 | JGI IMG/M metagenome (GOLD analysis project Ga0154622, IMG submission 116051) | Candidatus Fischerbacteria bacterium RBG_13_37_8
AATGAAAAGCATGATTACATGAATGAAGACTTCAAGAATACTATCTATAAAGAATTATTTAGCCATGAAACAATCTTTTGGCAACGTGTCAATTTTAATTACCGCATTTTATCATCGATAAAAAAAAGCAATAAAACAATATTTTTAGATTATGGATGTGGATGGGGATTCTTTATTTTTTGCCTGGCAGCTTTTGGAGCAAAAAAAATTATTGGGATTGATATAAGAAAAAATGAAATTGAGATTGCAAAAAAAATAAAGGATGCAATTTTTCACGATTATGATATTCAATTTTATCATCGCAGCACTTTAGATTATCAAGAAAGTATTGACGTTATGTTTTTCAATAATGTTCTTTCACATGTTAAATTACCTGTTGAGTACCTTATGAAAGCATATTCAATATTAAATTATCAAGGTGTAATTTCAATTTATGATAATAATAATGGTTTATCATTGCTTGTTCATTATAGAAATAAAAGATTATGGAATCGCAATGAACATGAACTAACTAAGCAAAGAGAAAATATTTTTATGAAAAACAGATTGACCGCAGAGAAAGCACAGAATTATGCTCTAATGACGAGAGGTTTATCAGAGGAAGATTGCCTTGCTTTATTAAACGATACTGAGGAAAATATTGAAACATATTTGATAACAAGGGAAAACGTTATGCCTACCCATTGGCTAGATTCAGATATCGTTGATGAAAGAATCATCAATCCAATTATCTATAAGCACATTCTATCAGACATGGGTTTTGAAAATATTGACCTGAGATCTGATAGCTATAATTATCCTATTAGTTCGAATATCTTAAATAAAATAGGCATAGGATTATTCATTTACCCAGCATTTCATATGACTGCAGAAAAAAGGCGATTACCTTTAAAGAAAAAATGAAGAAAAAAACAAATCATTTAAAGAAGTTATTATTAGTAGGAGGAGCACGTCCAAATTTCATGAAAATAGCTCCCATTATACATGCTATAAAAAAAAGAATATCCTCTATTCATAAAAAAACAAGCTTTGATTATAAAATAATACATACTGGTCAACATTATGATTATGAAATGTCAAAAGTATTTTTTGAAGAACTTGAGATCCCCGAACCTGATTATTTTTTAAATGCCGGTTCCGGTAGTCATGCGCAGCAAACGGCAAGGATCATGATAAAATTTGAAACAGTTTGTTTAAAGGAAAAGCCAGACCTCGTAATTGTAGTGGGAGACGTTAATTCGACTCTTGCCTGTTCTCTTACGGCAAAAAAATTGGCTATCAAGATAGCGCATATTGAAGCAGGACTTAGAAGCAGAGATAAAAGCATGCCTGAAGAAATTAATCGCATAATCACCGATGCAATTTCTGATTTTCTTTTTGTAACCGAAAAAAGCGCAATTGACAATCTTATACGTGAGGGATGTGATAGTAATAAAATATTCTTTGTTGGCAATGTAATGATTGACACCTTACTTTATCAACTTAATAAACTTGAACAACAGAATATAACATCTAGTTCAAAATATAAAGGCGTAGATTATGCAGTCGTTACGCTTCACAGACCTTCAAATGTAGATGATAAAAAAAAATTCAAACAAATTCTGGAATCCCTTACTGTTATAGCAAAAGACATGACAATTCTTTTTCCTGTTCATCCTCGCACTATGCAAAATATCAAAATATTTGGCTTTCTTGAATATATAAATAGTAATAATATTGAATTGCTTTCGCCTTTGCCTTATAACGAATTTCTTCTTCTTGTTAAAAATGCACAACTTGTCTTGACTGACAGCGGAGGAATTCAAGAAGAAACCACCGTGCTCGGTATTCCTTGCTTCACTATTAGGAAAAATACTGAAAGACCTGTGACATTACAGTTAGGCACAAACAAACTTGTTGGAACCAACAAAGCTGCTATTATAAAAGCATATAAAGAATATAAAAAAAACAGTATTACAGGAAAAATTCCAGAATTGTGGGATGGTAAAACTGCTGATAGAATATTAGCTATCCTGTTGAAAAAATAATTAATAACAAATAGCCCGTCTAAAATAATATATTCCTATGGCAAACGCCGCAAAATCAAAACAGTATCTAAAAACAACGCAACTGAAATAATAAAACACGATTTATCCATTGTTTCTTTAATTATTAATTGAATTTACTCCTTATAAGTTATATACTTATATAGTATAACAAAAAATTGAAAGTTGTTTTAGTAAAAAATGTGGTAAAACATTGCAAATGGAGGTATATAACCATGAAACTAAAATATTTTATTTATTTTACCTGTATATTTTTTATTTTCGCTTTAGCTTTATTGTGGAATGCACGCATAGCAACTCCTAATGATTCCTCTGAATTTGTATCAAAAAGTAATACAAGCACAGCATTTATGAAAGCTAATAATTTTCATCATCTTACACTCAATGATCGAATATCATGCCAGGAAGCGATAGAAAGAGTCTATTGGAAATTCAGGATATGGCCTGACACAAATCCTCAGTTTAAACCTGCTTTTGAATCTATTATGACGAAAGAAATTATTACTGCAAAAGTAGAGGATACTCTAAAAAAATCAAATGCACTTGAATATTATTGGAATAAAGTTATAACAAGCAATGAACTTCAAACAGAATTGAATCGTATAGCTGCAAATACTAAGCAGCCCGAAATCCTAAAAGAAATTTGGAATGTTTTAGATAATGATCCTCATTTAATAGCTGAATGTCTGGTTCGCCCCTTGCTTGCAAATAATCTAATGAAGCAGTTATATGCTTTTGATGAAAGATTTCAGAGCGAATTGCATAAAACTGCAGAAACTGAATGGCAATCATTCAAAAATAATCATAAATTTCAAATTGAGAAAGGGCAATACATTGAATACGAATATTACAGGTTCGATAGCGCTATAGAAAGACAAAATATTATTATTGATGCACCAAACGTGCTTAAAGAAATAGAATGGAAAAGATTAATCACTACGCTATCAAACAATTTTGGTATTGCCTTAGAGCCAAATCAACATATTGATAAATTAACAGATAAATTGCCAGTCAATAAGCCAAGCAAATTAATAGAAGATGAAACAAAAATCATATCTATGATCATACTTAGCAAAGATAAAAACACGATAAAAACTGGACTTATTGAGTGGAAGAAGGTTTCATTTGATAAATGGTGGGCGGAAAGAACAAATCTTTTTTCACCGATCATTGCAGAACCGGTTTTTGAATACATTCTGCCACCTACAATAAATGTATCATTGCCATGCACAAATGATGGTTGGACGCCTACATCGCTGACAAATGTTCCAACTGGAAGATATCAGCATGTTGCGGTTTGGACTGGTGCTGAAATGATTGTTTGGGGTGGGTATGGCTCAACAGGCTATTATGACACTGGAGGTCTTTATTATCCGAGCACTGATACATGGATGAGTACTTCAACTACTGATGCTCCATCGCCTAGATTTTGGCATGTTGGTCTATGGATGGGAACAGAAATGATTGTTTGGGGTGGACATGATGGAACGACTTGGATTAACACAGGAGGGAAATATAATCCTAACACAGATTCATGGACGCCCACTTCAAATACTAATGCACCATCCGAAAGATCTGGTCACACTGGCGTTTGGACTGGTACTGAAATGATTGTTTGGGGTGGAGTAAATAGTACTGGTAACCAAAATACAGGAGGGAAATATAATCCTAACACAGATTCATGGTTTCCAACTTCGACAATAAATGCTCCAGATAAAAGAGTCTACCATTCAGCAGTATGGACAGCCTCTTGGATGATAATTTGGGGCGGACATGATAATCTCAATTATTATAGTACAGGAGGAAAATATAATCCAAGTGCTAATTCCTGGACACCCACTTCCACAACAGGAGCCCCACAAGCACGCGAACTCAATTCTACAGTATGGACAGGTACTGAAATGATTGTTTGGGGTGGTCATTATTATGATTTAACGACACATTATTATCTTGATACTGGTGGAAGATATAATCCTACATCTGATTCCTGGACTGCTATTTCTGCAACGAGTGTACCAGCAGCAAGAGGTTATCATACTGGAATATGGTCGGGGACAGAAATGATTGTTTGGGGCGGATACTCTGGTATGGGAGGAAATTATTATTTCAATGATGGTGGAAGATACAATCCAATTACAAATTCATGGACTCCAACAACTACCACTAATGCACCTTCTCAGAGATATTACCAATCCGCAATATGGACAGGTACCGAAATGATAATATGGTCAGGAACTGACGATGTTACAAATTTCGACACGGGAGGGAGATATTGTGCTTTGCAATGTACCACACCTACCTATGATTCAGGATTAAAAGCGCCGGTTTGTCCATTAACAAACTGCTGTGAATCAGGTACTCTCTTAGATAGTAGAGACACTATTAATATTCAATCTGAGCCAAACCAACCCAATACTATCAATGATTCATGTGCAGACGGTGCAGTTGGAAATTATCATGACGATGAGAGCCTTGACAGCATGCTTATACGTACGGTAGATGGTAGTTACATCAGGCCTGGGAAAACAGTTATTATGTCTGCAGATACATGGTGCAATAGAGACACCGATTTTATAGATTTTTATTATACAACTACCGTCACACCCCCGACATGGACTTTTGTAGAGACTTATCAATCCTCGAGCAACACACCACATTTAGAAACATTTTCACACACATTTTCTATTCCGGTTATTACAGGAGTACAAGCACTCAGAGGTAACTTTAGAAGAGATGGGAGTGCTTCATATTGCTCTACCGGAAATAGAGATGATCATGATGATTTAATATTAACAATATGCGGTACACTTCAACCTGCTCAAAATCCAGATCCTGCCAATGGGAGCACTTCATGTTCATCACCTACATTATCATGGGATCCAGTTCCCAATGCTATTTCATATGATGTATGGGCTGATGGTTCACAAATATGTTCAGATATAAATGTAACATATTGCCCTACTACATTTACAAGCGGAACATATGAATGGTACGTGATGTCAAAAAATATATGCGGTGAAGGTTATGCCGGTTATTTCTGGTCATTCAGTATTGCTGGCGTCCCTTCAGGACTTACGAATAATTCAGCAGCAGATGTTAATGGTTGCGCAGATTCAGGAGTTGAAATTACCTGGAATTCCGATCCTGCTGATTGGGGCGATGGAGGTGGAGGCGGCTCACGAACATACGATATTATCAGGGATAGTATTGATATTTACACGGGCATTCCCTACGGAACAACAACCTATATTGACACTACGGGGGTAAATGGAACTATCTATAATTACAAAGTGAGATATAACAATAAATGTGGTCTTTCTTCAGAAACGGATCCCGGTGCCACTGCTGCTGACAATTTACCTTTTGCGCCTACTGGGCTCACAAATAATTCAGCATCTGATTTGGATTCCTGCCAAGACACAGGTGTTGAAATTAGTTGGACACAGGATCCTGTTAACTGGGGTGATAATGGTTCTGGAACACGTACTTTTGATGTTATACGCGATGGTAGTGATATTGCAACTGATATCTCATATTCAACAACAGCATATATCGATAATTCAGGAGCAAATGAAACTATCTATTCCTACACAGTAAGATATAAAAATGGATGCGGTTTATCTGCAGAAACAACACCAGGCGCTTCAGCAAAAGACGATGTTGATGCTACTCCGCCAGGAGATATTGGAAATTCACTTCTACCATCAAAAGCTGGTTCTGATATCGCACTGGTATGGATTAATGTAGCTGACGCAGCAAGCTACAATGTGTATAGAGGCCTTACTGCTTCTGCTCCATTCCCTTCTGGTTGGATAATCATAGCGCAACCCTCAGTGAATTCTTATAATGATCCTGTGCTGAGTGATACTATTAATTATTATTATAAAATACTTGCAGTTGATATATGTGGAAATACAAGTGGAAATTAAATAGTTAAAACTACACTAAAGAAAATTTAAGCTCATTGTGAGCTAAATAAAGATATTTAAAAAATCTACTATTAGCTTATTCCGGAATTGGGCAGCACGGTTCGAGGGGACTTGCTTCTTCTTCCTTACGCACATCTATTGCCGCTGCGGCTGCGGCTGCCACCATGCCACCAATTATGAGAAATTCCTTGTGCTGCCACCAGGCAGCTCCTTTGTCTGTTCTGCATTCGCGGTCAAGTAATTTTGCAAATATTTTCTCATGCTTGGTCGCCCAACATGCATTGATAACATAATGCTTTTTCCCTTCAACCATCATTTGCCCGGTATATTTGTAGTCTTTCTTCAGATAATATATCGTTATATTATATAAGCCCGGAAAGAGATCCTTTAGCGTATATAATCCTTCCTTATTACTCACATCTGTATATTCCTTCCCCGTATCAATATGGTATATTATTATCCTCGCTCCTTCTACAGGATTATACTCATCATCATCAAAAATCTGCCCGCTCATATAGACAACAAAACGCTTCTCCGCTTCAATTCTTATAGGATAAATTCCAGAGAATAACACTATAAGCAGTAAGATTGATACTATCCTCTTCATTTTATTTTCCTCTGCCGAAATACATACGCTTTGGATAAATACATGGTATCCTTGATTATTTGATTTAAGTATTTAGTATAGCTCATTTTTAATAAACTTTCAACGGCACTTGCCTGATATTTTGTAAATACATTATATCATATTATAACCCATATTTACTTTTTTGTCCACTGTTCTAATAACAGGCAATTTCAATTGGGTAGACACGCAGGTCTGCCCCTACAATGCTTCTTATAGTCCGTTAGGGATTGCCACAAAGAATACCGTTGCGGGGTTCGCTGCACAAGGGCAGACGCATTGGTCTGCCCCTACAATGCTTCTTATAGTCCGTTAGGGATTGCCACAAAGAATACCGTCGCGCGGGGTTCGCTGCACAAGGGCAGACGCATTGGTCTGCCCCTACAATGCTTCTTATAGTCCGTTAGGGATTGCCACGCTTTGCTTCGCAAAGCTCGCAAAGAATAACGTCGCGGGGTTCGCTGTACAGGGGCAGACGCATTGGTCTGCCCCTACAAAATTGGTTGCTTAAAATGCGAAATCGATGACCATACCGATGATATCTTCACGGAACCGGCAAATTGTTCTTCCTTTATATGTGTACTCGAGATGCAGCGCTACATTCACAGCTTCCCAGTTGCCGAGATAATACCTGCCAAGCACCGAGTATGTTTTTAATTTGCCTTGTTCATCATAATCGGGTGGGAAGACCCAATTATACAGCAATGATAGCACAAGACGGTTGTTTTTCATGACTGCCCAGTCAATTTGTGCAAAGCCGCCTGAGTATTCATAGTCTTCGGTTGGTCGCAAAGTATTTAGTGCTTTATCATCTTTACCAATCATATAGAGAAATTGAAAATTCAATGTTGACCAGTTGATACTGGCATCTAATCCGATACGATAAAATTGCTTGTTTATAAAACCATCGGTTTCACCAAAGGGAGATACTATGCTTCCGTAAAAACTCGTGGGTTGCATACCATAAATGCCAAAGATACCAATTCGTTGCCCTGCGCTTTGTCCATCTCCACGTCCAAACGTTTTGAGCAAGCGAAAATAAATATCTTTATTGTTATTATTATCCGGATTTCCATTATTGCCATTCATGAAACCTACCGCATACTTGAAACCGCTTTTAAAATGACCTGCTGCTTCAATACCAAGCTGATTATCACCTACTATGAAAGTATTCATAGGTGTTGCAAAATCATAGATTTCATACGGTGAGAAAAGGTAATAAGAGCGTTTAGCGCTGAATGGCAAATAGGATGGTTCGAAACGGCCTACGCGGAAATTGAGCTTATTATCTATCACATTACTGAAGACTACATTTGCTGATTCCACGGAGGCGAGTTGTCTCGGGTTAAGTCCATCTTGTGGACCGGTATAATCTGCGGCTGGTTCATCAATTCTCGGTGTGTAGATGAAGAGGAAGGAGAGATTTTCATGGAACACACCGGCGGCAAGAATATCAACGCCAAAGATGTGGAAGCTATTCATTTTACAGCATTCAGTTTTATAGATATCATAACCAGGCAGAGCACGTATTGCGATAGGAGGTGAAGTTGCAAAGATAGATTTTTCACCGCCTACCTGTCCGGGAATCTGGTAGCCGTTATCACGGAATCGTTGTCCAAAATCATTCAATTTCGGGTAAGCTGTGTGACACATATTGCAATTGAAGCTATGCTTGCGCGCAAAAGCAGGTATTGCATTGCCTCGATCAGCGAACAGTAAAAAAATTATTGAAACTAATAATAATGAAAGCAGTACTTTTTTCATGATTCCTTCTCCTTTACTTTGGAAATTCATCCGGTGGTATTGGTTTTTCATTAGCGACTTCCGGATTATTACTTGTAACTGCAACTTTCATAAATGCGACCAGTGCTTCCATTTCACCTTTCGTAAGTCCAAGCGGCACCATTAATGGATCCATGTTACTGTCATCATCTCCGCCGCCACGGTTATAAAATTCAACGAGATCCCAGAGCGTTTGTTCAGAGCCATTGTGAAGGTACGGGGGACGTGAAGCGACATCACGAACCGTGGGTGTTTTGAATGCGCGCTTATCTTTATCATTTTTTGTTACTGCATAACGGCCAAGATCATCTTCCATTGGTTCTTTATTTTTTGCGCCGAGATTATGAAACCTGCCATCGGTAAAATTTGGACCCCAATGACATGCGGTGCAATGACCTTTCCCGTTGAATATTTCAAGTCCTTGTGCTTCAAGCGGAGTCAATGCGGTTTTATCTCCTTTCGCATACCGGTCAAAGGGTGAATCCGTAGTAACAATAGTACGTTCATACGCTGCGATAGCTTTTGCTACCTGGTCAAGATCGATCGGAATTTTTCCGAAGACGGTTTCGAATTCCTCCACGTATCCGGGGATTGAATTAAGTGTTTCCAGCATTTTTTCATGCGTGTTCCCCATTTCTTTTGGATTAATGATAGGACCTTTTGCTTGTTCTTCGAGAGTATCAGCGCGGCCATCCCAGAATTGCAGTGGCATATAAGCTGAATTGGAAACTGGCGGAGCACGGCGTGGACCTACCTGGCTTTTAATGCCGACACTTGTTGGACCTTTATCGGACCAACCCATAGCCGGGTCATGACATGATGCGCAACTCTCGTTATTATCAGCGGATAATCGTGTATCAAAGTAGAGTTGTTTGCCGAGGAGAATTTTCATAGGTGTTTGCGGATTGTCTGGTGGAACGGGAACTGGCGGTAATGGAGCTAGCTTTTGTGGACCTAAAGAATGCACTGCTACATCAGGTAGAGGCGGCGCTTTCCTCGGTGGTTTTTCTTCCGCTGAGACAACAAATACAATAATGCATAACAGCAGCATTATCGATAGCAATTCTCTTCTCATGTTATCCTCCTTGTGAGTTAATACTATATTTTTTCATTACAGAAATTCATCTATCTATTTCATGATTATAGTAAAAAAATACCGTTTTGTAAATATAATAAATAAAGAAGGACACGAAGAATAAAACAAACATATTTATTCTTCGTGTCCTTCGTAGTCTATATTATTTGGGTTCTGATTTTTTTGAGATAGGTTATTTCACATGATGGTAATAGCAATGATCAATGATATAATACTTACACAAAATTCTAATTGTTTTCAGTTATTAGGGGGGGACAATAAACAGGAATGTTTCGATTGAATGAGCTTGAACCAACGGCAGGATGTTGTTTATTATCTGTCTGTTTTTTTACATTTTCTTGTACATAATCTATCATCTCTCCCAATGATACACATTTCTCATTCTTTTTAGGTGCAAGTTTTCCATTCAGCACTTCCAAAATATAATAGGTAAAGACACCATGTCCTTCACCCCATTGAGAACCTTCTCTGGAAGTCTCGCTGCTTTCCGATGCGGTAAATATAGCAAAGCTCGGATCACGTCCATACATATTAAGAAGATAATTATTTGTTGAACCTTGCACCGATAATAAACTAACTCCTCGCAAACCACTCATTACCTCGATAGAAATTGCATGGCATGCATCTATAAATATCATTACATTTTTAGATATTATATTTTCTTTTATTGCTAAACTAATTTCTTGTATACGAATGCCTGTGCCTGAAATATCTTTTAAATTGGCATCATAAGGCATTAGATAAATATTATTGGGACGATCTGGATCCGGGATCGCATGGCAAGCAAAATAAAGATATACTATATCATTTTGAGCGGGTTTCTTTAAGAAAGTTCTTATTTTCAATAATGAATCTCGATTAGCGTTTTTATCAATTAATAATTGAATATGGTCTTTATCAAATTTTCCACATTCCTCCTTTTGAATTGCCGTATAAAATGATTCAGCATCTCGTGCAGCATAATTTAATTTTAATTGAGGATCTTTATAATTTGAAATTCCTACAACAAATGCCCATCGTGTTGAGGTTGCAGATTCAGGAATTGGTGCAGGCGACAAAGTATTTTGATTTTCTCTTGAATCATACGAGGAATTAATTGCAGGTTTATTATCATTATCTATTATTGTAGTCCGAGCGTCTGGAATTGAACCGGAATGTGTGTATTGCTTGTATAATATTTTCCCAATAAAAAGAAATGTTGCTACTAATATGATAATAATAGATAAGCCTAGATATTTGTTAACTTTTGAAGGGAATCGATTTATTTTTTGATTTTTTTCATCATGATTAACTATCTTTTGGGATTCTTTTAATAAATCGTTCTCTAAAGTATTTAAATATATGCCGGAATATGAAAGCTTTTTTTTCGAAGAAGGGCTATCCACTCCAGGGGAAAGGCTTTCAGCATCAGGAAGCTGTAATGCATAATAGAGAATAAGATTTTTGCCTGCCGGCAATCCATCGTTAAAATGCCTGCTTGCTATTTGCTTTCCCCAGGGCAGCTTATTTATAAGATTTTGGATTCCTGTAATTATTTCATTACATTCCTTTTTAGAGGGTGCAGCAACAATAAATCGAGTCAGTTTCTTAAATAAATCTATGCCTTTTTGCTCTAATAATTTATCTTGCCAGGCTAATAGCTTAGATATTAAGATCTCTGTCGATTCAATTATCATTCCAGTTTGAAGACTTGGTGCGATAGTGCCAATAGAATTTGCAGAAGCAGTGGGTGCGAAGATAAAATCTTCCAGGCGGAGAAAAGCTTTATCTAATGCATCTGGAAGATTTTTTAAATCCTTGCCTGATCCTCCTACAAAAAAAACTAATTTGCTTGGGCATTTAGCTTCAATTTCTGATTTTTCCAGCGGCAATGAGATGTCTATTACATCACCTAT
>Ga0154622_1206_pt6 | contig 11362 bp, 10 predicted proteins | sample Rifle2008BG13ft_FD_116051 | JGI IMG/M metagenome (GOLD analysis project Ga0154622, IMG submission 116051) | Candidatus Fischerbacteria bacterium RBG_13_37_8
AAGCGATGATTCCGAGAGTTAAAAATAAAAAATAATAAACAACTTGATAAGATTTTGGGAATGAACTAATGAAAAAGTAAGCAATTATAGTCGAGACAGCGCTTGCATAAGTACCTGGCAATACAGGTAAATATCCTACGCCAAATAGCGTTCCTATGATAAACCATATTTTTTTCATGCTTTAAACTTCATGAAGCACTATAAAAATTACTCCCATGGCTACTATACTCAATTGCTTAAAAACTCAATGCTAATTGAAGAAAACGAGATGGCATGAAGGACAATTGCAAGGTCAAAAGCAGTGCAATTACAATTGCAGTCATACTAATCAGGGACCAGGTTTCTTCGCCTTTTACGAGAGCTTTGCCTTCCTCTTTCCCATGCATCCACATAAAGACTATTATTCTCAGATAATAATAAGCGGCAAGTGCGCTATTTAAAACTGCAATAATTACCAAGATGGTGTAGCCCTTTTCAACAGCAGCAAGAAAGACATAATATTTTGCAAGAAATCCGCTTGTGGGCGGCAGACCTGCCAGACATAATAAAAACCAGCTTAATGCCAGTGCTAAAAATGTATTCTTATATGCCAATCCTTTGTAATGCAAAGCACTAAGAAAATCTTTCCCTCGCTCAAGATGCGCTATTACAAGGAACGCTCCTATGTTCATCATCGCATATACAATTAAATAATACATTACATTACCGGCTTCTCTATTCCCTGATGCACCAACCAGACCTACGGTAATATATCCTGCATGTGCTATGCTTGAATAAGCAAGCATTCTTTTTATATTTTCCTGCGACAGAGCTATGAAATTGCCTACCGTCATCGTTACTATTGCAAGAATCCAGAGTATCCATTCAAGTGATATTTCATGCGAGGGAAGGTTTATAACAAAAATTCTGATTAAAACACTAAATGCAGCAGTTTTTGTTGCTGCCGCCATAAATGCGGTTATCACTGTTGGAGCACCTTCATAAGCATCAGGCGTCCACATATGAAACGGAACAAGTGAAATCTTAAATCCTAATCCAACCAATACCAGCCCTGCACCAAAATACAGCAATATTTTTTGACTCATTTCCAAACCCTGGATCTTGCTTAACGCTTCTAAATTTGTTGAGCCTACCGCCCCGTAAATCAGGACAATACCATAAAGCAAGATTCCAGCAGAAAAGGCTCCTAAAATAAAATACTTTATAGCACCTTCAACTCCTCTCACTGAATTCCTGTCATAACCTACCAGTACATACAGACAAATTGAAAATATTTCAAGGCTTATAAAAATTGTAATCATGTCATTGGCACTGCTTATGAATATCATTGCTGCCACGGCAATAAGCAGTAAAGCGTAAAACTCTCCAGATTCGATTTTCTTTATATCTAAAAAATGAACTGCTGAAAGAATAATGAGCGCAGCCGATAAAAGATATATGAGTGAAGCAAACAGAGCAAAATTATCCAACACCACACCCGCATAAAAACCTTTCAAGTTGCTGTTCCAGATAGAAATAAGATAATAAATAAGTCCTACAACTGCGATAAGAGCTATTAAACTGCAATATTTATTTAATTTTTTCTGAAATCCTTCTATAAGCAGTATCACAATTGCTGCTAATACTAATATGATCTCAGGTAATATACTCGCATTCAATTGAGTAAAATCAAGCATATTCATCTCCTCGCTTGCACTATACAAGCGGCTTATGAATGGTGTCATATTAAGGTGTCATAATAGAATGCTTTGCCAAGAAAATCTGTAAAAGATTTTCAACGCTTGCATCCATACTTCGCAAAAACACCTGAGGATAAACTCCAATAAGAATAATCAGCGCAACAACAGAAATCAAGATTGCTAATTCTCTATTACCGATATCGGGGAGCGATGCATTTTCTTTTTTATCAAGGGGACCAAACATAACTTTTTTAAACATGCGCAGCATGTAATAAGCACTGAGAATTATTCCCGTAGCGGCTAAAACACCATAAATAGACCTGGCGGTAAAAGCACCTACTAATATTAAAAATTCTCCAATAAATCCATTTAATAGTGGAAGACCTATAGAGGAAAGAGTGATGATCATAAAAAATGGGAAAAAATTAGGCATTGCTTTTGCTACCCCACCATAATCATCCAGCATTCTTGTATGACGTCGCTGATAAAGCATCCCTACTATCAAGAAAAGTGCTCCAGTACTTAATCCATGATTGACCATTTGTATAATGGCACCTTCCATGCCTTGAATGTTAAAAACAAATATCCCAAGCATTACTAATCCGAGATGGCTAACACTGGAATAAGCTACAAGTCTTTTAATGTCTGTTTGTACCAAAGCCATCAAAGCGCCATAAATAATTCCAATGATAGAAAGAATGATAAAGAATAAGGCAAATTTATTACAAGCGTCAGGAAAAATTGGAATGCAAAATCTGATAAATCCATAAGTCCCCATTTTTAAAAGCACTCCTGCTAACAAAACACTTCCTGCTGTTGGAGCTTCTACATGTGCATCGGGTAACCAGGTATGGAAAGGAAACATCGGCACTTTTATAGCAAATGCAAGAGCAAAAGCCAGGAATAACCATACTTGTACTGAAGCATCAATATTCATATTATAAAATTTGCTTATTTCAAAAGTAGGCATTCCACCCTGACTAATATTTATTTTATACAGAACAATTATTGCTACAAGCATGAGCAAGCTTCCCACCAGCGTGTACAGAAAAAATTTAACAGCAGCATATATTCTCCGGGGCCCGCCCCATATTCCTATAATAAAATACATCGGGATTAGCATTGCTTCCCAGAATATATAAAATAAAATCATATCCGCAGCAACAAATACTCCAATCATACCAGTTTCAAGCAACAACATGCTTGCATAATATCCTCTCGTATGTACGGTAATATCATTAAAAGATGCAAGAATTGCAACCAAAGAAAGAAATGTAGTGAGTAATACTAAAAGAAGACTGATTCCATCCACTCCGACATGATAAAATATTCCAAGTTGAGGAATCCACTCGTGTCGCTCCATGAATTGCAAAAGTGGAGAATTAAAATTGAAAAAAATCATTAAAGCAAGCGAAGAAATAAAAGAAATTCCAGAAAATACAAAAGCCAACTGCTTGTGAAACATTTGGAATCTGGAAGGAATAAATGCTATAAGTATAGCACCAGCTAATGGTAGAAAAATTATCAAACTAATCAAAGGAAACATGCCTAATTGATTCATTGCTTCACTCCGTTAAAAGGCATAGCTTCTAACCTTTATGTATTTTCCAGAAATAATATATAAAAATCAGCAACATTCCTATTACAATTGCAAATGCGTAGGATCTTGTATTGCCGGATTGAATCTTGCGTAAATACTTCCCTGTTCCGCGCGAAATGTGGGCAATTCCATCGACTGAACCATCAATCATAAAAACATCAATAATCTTGTACAAAAACTTATCCGAGACATACCACAATGGCGCAATGATAATTTTATGGTATATTTCATCTACAAAATATTTATTAATCAGTACATGGTGAATCTTTTTAAATGAAGCAAGTAATGTATCAAGATAATTGCGTTTCTTCATATAAAATGTAAAAGCGAGGTAAATAGAAAACAAAGCTCCCGCGAGAACAATAATCATCAATATAATCTCATTTGCAACACTAACTTCAGTACCGTGTGCTACTGGTAATACGGTAGCTAATGCACGTTCAATAAGATTGAATCGTTTAAATGGTAATCCAACAAATCCTATTATGATTGAAAAAAGTGCAAGAATCATCATTGGGCGAATCATAGCAGGAGGCGATTCATGTGCATGATCCCACGTTTTCTCCTCCACTCTTCTTTCAGAATAGAACACTTCAAAGACCAGTCTGAAAATATAGAAAGCAGTAAGGATAGCAGTAACAATACCTATAATCCAAATAACTGGACCATACTTGTGCCACACTGCTGCTAAAATAGCATCTTTGCTCCAAAAACCTGCGAAGGGGATAATCCCTGAAATGGCCAGAGAAGCAATTACGAAGGTGAGCGCGGTCCATTTCATTTTCTCTTTAACACCACCCATTTTTTCAATATTGAGTTCTCCGCCTAATGCATGCATTACTGAACCAGATCCCATGAAGAGAAGTGCTTTAAAAAATGCATGGGTTATAAGATGAAATATAGCAGCAACATATGCTCCAGCTCCGCATGCTGCAAACATATACCCTAATTGACTTATTGTTGAATATGCCAGTACACGTTTAAAATCTTTATTCACCACGGCCATGGTAGCGGCAAAAAATGCAGTGAATAATCCAATACCTGTCACTATCATCAGCGCATAGGGAGATTGTTCGTAAAGAAATCCCATCCTGCTTACCATGTAAACTCCGGCAGTGACCATTGTCGCAGCATGTATCAATGCACTAACCGGTGTCGGACCTTCCATAGCATCAGGCAACCAGACATGCAGTGGAAATTGTGCCGATTTTCCGGCAGCTCCGCAAAAAAGCAACAGCGCTATCCCAAGTATTATTTGAGAAGCAACGTGCTCACCCATATTTGCTTCTATTACATTAAAATTCAAACTGCCAAATTCCCTGTAGATTAAAAGCATACCTAATAAAAATCCAAAATCTCCTATCCTGTTCACTATAAATGCTTTTTTTCCTGCTTCAGATGCAGAATGTTTTTCAAACCAAAATCCTATTAATAAGTAAGAACAAAGTCCAACTCCTTCCCATCCGACAAAAAGTAATCCCAGGTTATTTGCCATGACAAGCATTAGCATCATCATCATAAATAAATTGAGATAGATAAAATACCTTCTATAACCTGGATCTTCCCACATGTAACCTACTGAATATACATGAATGAGAAAACCAACAAAACTTACTGTTAACGCCATTACCAGGGACAACCAGTCAATCCTGAAACCAAAATCGACAACAAATGAACCAGAAACTATCCATTGATACCAATTTGCTTCGATGGAGCCTTCAGCAGGATAGTTAAAATGAAATAGAACCGCAAATACTATTGTCGCTAAGCATGATAAAGCAACACTACCGCAGGCTATAACACCTATCCATTTTCGACTTAATCGATTCCCAATAAATAAATTAATTAACAATCCTAATAATGGGAAAATAATGATTAATCCCGCTAATCCCCACATAATTCTATCCTTTCAATTTGGTCATCTGATCTATAAACAGGTGTGAATAATGCTTATATACTACTATCATAAGTGCCAGTCCTACAGCTACTTCAGCTGCTGCTACAGTCATTACCAACAAAACTATTGCCTGTGCTTCTATCCAACCCCATTTCGTGCCAAATACCATGAGTGCTAAATTTGCAGCATTCAACATCAACTCTACACACATCAATAAAGTAATTAAGTTCCTTCTTATGAAAAAACCTATCATCCCTATTATAAAAACAATTAGACTCACTATTAAATAGTAATATAATTCCATAATTATAATCCTTTTCTCCTCTATTTCTCCGCTTTTCCTTTCCCTTTTGCTAAATAAAATGCTCCCACCAGGGCAGCAAGAAATAAAATAGAGGTGAGCTCAAAAGGAATAACATATTTTCCTAATAAAACTTTACTTATTTCTTTTATGTCAGTTGAACGCTCCAGAACAACCTCTTTAAAATTTGTGACGAATATGTAAAACAATTGAGCGCCAATAAGAAGGCAAAATACAATAGCCAGATAAAACCACTTCATCTTTATTGCGGGTTCTTCTCCTGTTCTCAAACCTAAAAGCCAGATGATAAAAACAAACAATATCATTATTGCGCCGGCATAAACAATTACCTGCATTGCTGCCACAAAGGACGCTCCCAGCAAAAAAAAGAATCCTGCAAAAGAACATAAGACGATAATAAGCGATAATGCACTATAGATAGCTCTTCGCTGCGCAATTACCATGATCGAACCTGCCACAGCTACTATCGCAAAAAACCAGAATAATAAACTTTCCATACACTCACACTTATATTAAAAATAAGTTATAAAGTCTCAACATACTAACGCAATCCACCCTTTTTGTCAAGCAATGCACAGAACCTTGTCTGTCTTACTATCAACCTTTTATTTTTAATTTAACCATTGAATCTTCCCGCCCTAAAATAATAAGCGCATCACTTTCCTTTATGACATAATCGGGATCGGGAACAGCAAGAAATTTTTCAGGAACTATTTGCTTTATCGCTATAATATTTATCTCATACTTCTTCCGTATATTCAATTCTCTTAGACTGTGACCTACCCATTCTTCAAGTGGAGCTGTTTCAACAATGCTATATTCCGGAGTAAGAGGAAGATAATCTATCATGTTAGGCGATACAATTCTGCGTGCTACACGTATTGCCATATCTTTCTCTGGAAATACAATCTCATTGGCTCCCAACGCTTCTAATATCTTTTTATGATCTACATTTATTGCTTTCGCAATAATGTTGTTAACCTTTAGCTCTTTTAAATGTAAAACACATAAAATGCTGGCTTCCATTTTATTTCCAAGACTTACAATTGCAATATCGACATCCTCTAATCCAATTTCCTTCAACGTCTGATAATCAGTTGCATCCCCAACTACTGCATCGGTTAAAATATTCTTCAATTCCTGTACTACCTGCTTATCATCATCTATACCGACTATATCATGTCCAGCTTCGAAGAGATGTTTCGCTACTTCTGAACCAAAGGTACCTAATCCTGCTATTAAAAATGTCGCCATACTGTTATTATAAAAAAAACTTCTGTTTAATACAACTCATTATTTCTTCATCCTCAACCTTTCTTAACCTTAACATTAGCCCTCTTTATTTATTTGGAGACAACTGAATATTTACAATTATGTAAAATATTTTCCAACAATTGGTTTAAGAATTCTAATCATTTCATTACTGCAAAACTCTTTGCTGGTAATGAAAGCTCCGTTCAACGCATCATGACAATGACAGTTTCTTTCTAACGGGAATAATTTTACCACTTCTCTCAATACCTGTTGTGCTGTTGCGATATTCTGGGCAAACGTTTTCACTACCTGGTCTACTGAAACCGAAGCTTCCGTTTCATGCCATACATCATAATCTGTAACCATTGCAATTGTTGAATAGCACATTTCGGCTTCTCGAGCAAGTTTAGCTTCAGGCATATTAGTCATTCCAATAATATCAATCCCCCAATTTCTATATATAAAAGACTCAGCTTTTGTGGAAAATTGAGGCCCTTCAATACATAGATAGGTACCACCTTTTCTCACATCGGCGGTTATTTTTAATGCTGCCTGATAAATAACTTCATTTAATAGATTACATACCGGATCAGCAAATGCTATATGCACGGCTAATCCTTTTCCAAAAAAAGTAGATACTCTTTTTTTGGTTAAATCGTAGAATTGATCCGGCAAAACAATGTACGTAGGTTTTAATTCCTTCCTCATGCTGCCAACTGCGCTTACACCGATAAGCCATTCGACACCTAATACTTTAAATCCATAAATATTAGCTCTGTAATTAATATCTGAGGGAGGCAAAATATGACCTCTTCCATGTCGAGCAAGAAAAACCACTTCTTTATCTTCCAGCGTACCAATCATATATGAATCAGAAGGATCGCCGAAAGGAGTTTCCAATTTACGATAATCGATAATGTTCAAATCATTCATATTGTATAATCCGCTGCCACCAATTATTCCTATTCTTGGCATTTTATTTTTCCTCCTTTGTAAATATATGCTTATTTTACCAAAATCACAACTCTCGTTACAAGAGAGCAGCCTCTCTTCAATTGAAAAATTTTTCCCCATTCTCCCTGTGGGTTGAATTAAATTGCAATCTGTATAATAATATATAAGATTTCACAAATTTCTGGAGGTGAACTTATGAAAACTCCCTTTCAAATAATTTTACTTATTGTTGCTTTTGTGGCAGCTTTTCTCATTGGTTTTATCCCTGCGCATCTTAAATTTAATTCTTCCGAAGAAGCAGCTCAAAAAATTGAACAAGCATGCACCGACCAAATAAATTCAAAGGATGTGGAAATAGCCAGTATTAAGCATAAAATACAATTTACCAAGATAAGAGATATCCTCAGTCTCACGCTCATTGAAATTGAGAAAAAAAATTATGGAGTAGCCCTCGATAAATTTAAATTATTTACCGAAGAATGGGAACAATTCAAAAATAATGAAATAGCAAAAGATAAAATTACTGATGCTGATATTAAAAGGGACGAAATAGTTACTGAACTCGCACAAAGCAAACCACAGATAAAAGATAAAATCATTGAACTGCTGGAAAAATTTCATGCAATTACTTTTTAAGTAATGAGGAGAGGGAACACCAGGTTCCCCTTCTATTTACCGTTCACTGATCACTGTTCACTGCTTATTTATCTACTCTTAAAGAGCAAGCAAACTACTATGTATATTCTTGGATTAAATGCTTTTACACATGATGCCAGTGCCGCTTTACTATGTGATGGAAAAATCATAGCTTATGCACAAGAAGAACGCTTTACAAGACTGAAACATGATCCGAGTTTTCCCTGGAATTCAATTCAATACTGTTTAAACGAAGCTCATATCTCACTTAAAGAAATTACTGTTGCAGCATTCTCCTGGAGTCCATTTCATAAATTAATTCCGCGCTTTTTAAAAACATTCTACAATATAGGAGGCGGAATTCCCCGTTTAAAATCTCAAGGATCAAAATGGTTGGACATCATTAATGTAAAAGGCATACTCGAAAAACATGGTTTTGAAGGAAAATTTTATTATGTTCCTCACCACAATGCTCATGCTGCTGCATGTTTTTATTCCTCTTCATTTCTTGAAAGTGCAATTCTTGTAATTGATGGCGTGGGAGAACATGCAACAACATCCCTCTATCACGGAAAGGCAAATTCTATTAATTTATTACAGCAATATTATTATCCTGATTCCCTGGGATTATTCTACGCCGCAATTACTGAATACCTTGGATTTAAAAATAATGATGGCGAAGGCAAAGTAATGGGACTGGCTCCCTATGGTCTGCCTGAATACTACAATAAAATGAAGGATTGCCTTTTCTTAAATCAGAATAATTATAAAATAGATACTTCCTATTTTGATTTTGCCCACAGATGGTTTACCAAGAAATTTGAAAAGGAATTTGGTCCAGCACGAATTGAAAATGAGCCAATTACTGAACATCATTATAATATTGCCGCTTCAGCACAAAAAATTCTCGAAGAAAAAATATGGCATTTTTGCCAGGAACTTAAAAGAATTACTCAATCAGATAATCTGTGTTATACTGGTGGAGTAAGTCTTAATTGCCAGGCCAACCATTTCATTTGGAGCAGGAAAGATTTCAAGACATATTATTTCTTCCCGGCTGCTTATGATGCGGGAACATCATTAGGTGCTGCATTATTTGCTTTTAAAGATATACTTAACTGCAGTGATGCATATAGTTTTGAACATGTTTTTTGGGGTCCTGCAGTAGAAAAAAAACATGGCGCTCTATTAGCTCAGCAATACTCGCTTCATGTACAAGAAAGTAATAATTTATATGAACAAATCGCTCGAATTATTGCCCATGGGAAAATCGTTGGATGGTGCATGGGAAAGACAGAAATCGGACCTCGAGCTCTTGGCAACAGGTCAATCCTTGCTGATCCAAGAAAACCTGAAATAAAGGATATTGTAAATAATAAAATAAAGAAAAGAGAGCCGTTTCGTCCTTTTGCTCCTACTATCCTTGCAGAAAAAGCACCGGAATATTTTCACACGAAAGAACCATCTCCCTATATGATGATGACATTACCAATTGCCCCAGAAAAGATCAATGAAGTTCCTTCAGTTGTTCATGTTGACGGAACTTGCAGGGTACAAACTCTTGAAAGACAATTTAATGAACCTTATTACCAACTAATAACAGAATTCCATGCACTTACCAATGTGCCAATGATATTAAACACCTCATTTAACAAGGCAGGAGAACCTCTTGTTTCAAATGAACAAGATTCTATCCTATCGTTTATCAATTCAGATCTTGATGTGCTTGTCCTTGCGGGCTTAATAATAACAAAATAATTTAAAATCTACATTATTTCCTGCCTGCATACTTGTTTTGATGTACCTCTTCCATGAGGCGTATAATTATCGTTCCTGAAGATTCCCAATTATATCTGGAAAGACAACTCTTCAATTGTTCTTTCGATAGTGGTTCTTTGAGTGCACTACTTATTGCATCAGAAACCACCGTTGGCTGCAAATCATTCGCAAAGATGCAAGCTCCTTCAAATAATTCATGAAACACTTTTATTCCCGAACACACTGCCATTTTTCCAGCCGCAATTGCTTCCAAAACAGGTAAACCAAATCCTTCATAATCAGAAAGATACACAAATACCTCACACCCAGAATACAAAGCTTTTAATTCCTCCTCCGGTACAAAAGGAATCCACACTACTTTTTCCTTTACACCCAACTCAATGCTTATTTTCTCAATATCACAGTAGGGAACTGTCCTGTTTTCACCTACCATGACCAACAGTAACTTCTCCTCTTTTCTCTTCACCAGATCATGAAAAGCACGAAGGAGTACCTCGGGGTGTCTTCTAGTGAACATTAGTCCTGCATTAAATATATATTGACCACTTATTCCGTACTTTTGCTTTACACTTTCCTTAAATTCTCTATCTGGATTTGAATGAAATATTGTCTCACAGGCATTATAGGCTACATGAATTTTGCTCTCTTCTTTGCTGCCAAATAAAGCAATTAACTCATCTTTTATAAATTGTGAAACTGCAATACAGGCATCAGCCTTTCGAAAAGATAGTCTTATCAGTACTTTTAAAAATAGATTCTTGAAATAACCAGATTGCCTGTATCTGAAAAAAGATACATCATGAATAACAAGAACAGCAGGAATATTTATTCCCAACGGCAAGGTATAGTTTGGAGCAAAATAAACTGCATTCTGCATATCATTTACCAATCGCGGCACTAACAGTTGCTGCCACATAATATTTCTTTTTGAGATCCACGGAATTATCACCTTATTTACAGAATAGTCTTTCATGCCGGGTAACAGTATATTTGAGCGCTTCATTACATAATATGAATATTTTTTGTATTGGGCGGTCCAAACAGTCAAAATATTGTTCAAAAATCGTGCTACTCCTGTAGCCCGCTCATCAAAAACAGAACCCTCAACTATTATATTCATATTAATATTGTATCATACCTTACCAGCATGTTTCATTCATGAGGTTACTTGACTAAATGCAACAATTGCATGATAATTAAACAGCAAGCCTTCCTCATTGAAGGATAGCTACTAATTTATA
>Ga0154622_1083_pt10 | contig 11346 bp, 7 predicted proteins | sample Rifle2008BG13ft_FD_116051 | JGI IMG/M metagenome (GOLD analysis project Ga0154622, IMG submission 116051) | Candidatus Fischerbacteria bacterium RBG_13_37_8
TTTTGTGGGCCTGGTTTATCCACTTTATACCAGACGTGGTTGTTTTTGCTTCTTATGTTATTTTCTAAATAGGAGGAGGACAGCTATTTACATGTTTATAAATTTGCAAACACCTTCCCTCCAGTCTCTCTTATACCCACTGATCACTGTCCACTTTTTTCGTTTTTTGCTGAAATTTGAGCAGGGCGCTTTGAAACCCCCTCCAGGCCTATGTTGTGAAGAGGTGAAATGTTATGGTCCGACCCCCATCACCATATTGAATATATCCGCAGTTTGATTTACAATAATAGTATGAATGAAAAGAATTCCTACAACCATACCGCTAAAACTCTCCAGCTTCCCCACACCCACCTGAACAAAAATACTATCTTCGCTCAACGATATAAAATTATTGAAGAATTGGGTAGAGGAGGCATGGGCAGTGTCTATAAAGTCTTTGACACGGAAATCGAAGAACACTTGGCTTTGAAATTTCTTAATCCGGAAATTGCCGCCAATGAAGATAAAATAGCTCGTTTCCGTAATGAACTGAAATATGCACGAAAAATTTCTCATAGAAATGTCTGCAAAATGTACGACCTTGGCAAATCAGAGGGCATCTATTATATCTCCATGGAATACGTTCCGGGAATTAATCTGAAACATTTCATTCAAAAGCATGGTCAATTGCCTGTAGATAAAACTATTAATATCGCCCGGCAAATATGCGCAGGTCTCGATGAAGCACATAGATTGAACATCATTCACCGAGACCTAAAACCGCAAAATATCATGATCGAAGAGCAACTAAATGCAAAGATAATGGATTTTGGTCTTTCACGTTCCCTGGATGCGAAAGGTGTTACTCAAACAGGATTAATAATGGGAACTCCGGATTATATTGCTCCTGAACAGGCGGAGGGAATTGAAACTGATGGGCGAGCAGATATCTATTCGCTCGGAGTAATCCTGTTTGAAATGGTTACAGGACAAGTGCCTTTTGAAGGGACGACTGCATTGAGTATTATAGTAAAACACAAGACTGAGCCGCCCCCGGATCCACAAATATTTAATGCAAGTCTTTCTCAGGAAATGTCGGCTGTTATTCTGAAATGCATGGCAAAAGACCGCCAACAGCGATATCAATCAGCCGGGGAATTACTGGTAGAATTAAACAACATCCAGGGAGGAATGGGTATTACGCCGGTTCCAGTAATGCCTCGTATTCCCGCATTCCTTTCCGAGCATTCAGTAATTGAACCAGAATCACCTGTCTTCGTTGCAAGACAGCAGGAACTTATCCGACTGAATACCTTTCTTGACAGGGCGCATTCAGAAAAAGGACAGGTCATTTGTGTAACTGGTGAAGCGGGCAGTGGTAAGTCAGCACTCCTGCAAGAATTTTCACGCAAAGCACAGCTTGAACATCCGGACTTGATAGTCGCTACGGGCAAATGCAGCGCTCACACAGGAATAGGAGATCCTTACCTGCCATTTATTGAATTGCTGAGCCTGCTGACCGGTGATGTTGAAGCAAAAGCGGGAGCTGGTATTATTTCCGCAGAACATGCTGTGCGGTTGTGGAATATAGCACCACATGCCGCTAAAGCCATCGTGAATCATGGCACTGACCTGATAAATATTTTTGTGCCGGGTCAAGCTCTTTTATCGCGTGCAGAAGCTTTTTCCCCGGTTCATACAGACTGCTTTGCCAGCCTGAGAAAAATTGTGGAACGCAAATCTTCTCTGCCTTCAGATTCTACACTTCAGCAAAGCAGTCTCTTCGAACAATATACAAGAATGCTGAGAGTTCTTTCACGCCAGCAACCACTGCTTCTTATACTGGATGATGTGCAGTGGATTGATACTGGTTCTGCTAACCTGCTTTTCCATTTAGGTCGTGCGATCGCCGGAGACCGGATCATGATCGTATGCGCTTATCGCCCAAGCGAAATCGCTCTCGGAAGAGGCGACGAGCGCCATCCGATAGAAACAATTATTCATGAATTCAAACGCGTGTACGGAGATATAGAAATTCAACTCGGGAAAGAAGAAGGGCGATTATTCATTGATGTATTTCTTGATGTCGAACCGAATCACCTGGGCAAAAAATTCAGGGATATGTTTTACAAGCAAACTGATGGACATCCGCTCTTCACGGTTGAATTACTGCGGGATATGCAGGAGCGTGGTGCTTTGATCAAGGATGAAACGGGCTGTTGGCAGGAAGCACCCGGATTAAATTGGGATGCAGTACCTGCCCGCGTAGATGCAGTGATTGAAGAACGGATAGGCAGACTGAATGAAAATTTGCGTGAAATGCTCACCATTGCAAGTGTGGAAGGTGAAGAGTTTACCGCAGAAGTAATTGCGCGCTTGCAGGATGCAGAGGTCCGTGAATTGATAAAACTTCTCAGCGGGGAGTTGGATAAACGCCATCACCTTGTTTTCGCTAAAGGTATCCGTCAAATAGCAACACATCGCTTGTCGCTATATTTCTTCCAGCATATACTCTTTCAGCGGCACCTCTATGCTACTCTCGATGATGTGGAACGTGCTCATTTTCATGAACAGGTTGGGCATGCTCTTGAGTCGCTGTATGGTGAACATATTGAGGAAATTTCTGTTCAACTCGCAAGACATTTCTATGAAGCAGGCATTACTCATAAAGCTATTGAATACCTTTCCAAGGCGGGAAAAAGGGCAATACAAATGTCAGCCAGTGAAGAGGCAATCACGCATCTCAGTAAAACTCTTGCACTTCTCAAGTCCCTGCCGGAGAATGCTGAGCGTGACCAGCAAGAACTAGCCACATTGCTCGCCCTGATTGTTCCGCTGCAAGCATGCAAAGGTTTCGGAGCGCCTGATTTGGGAACAGCCGTCGTTCGCGCAAGAGAGCTTTGCGATAAAATGCAAGATGCACCGCAATTGTTTACTGCCCTTGCTCAACTCGCCACATATTATTCCACGTGTGCCCAATATCGAACTTCAATAGAAATAAACGAAAAACTTTTAATAATAGCAGCACAATTAAACGATCCACTGCTCGAAGCTATTTATCATTATATGCAATTATGGCCTACTCTAAACGTGGGAGAACTGGTTCAGTCATGGGAACATGCCAAACATATGATTGCTTTCTATGACCAGACCAAGCATGGATTTCTCGCATATCTTTATGGATATGATTTCGGTGTGCTCAGCATGGGTTTTGGTTCGTGGGCTCTCTGGTTACTCGGTCACCCGGAACAGGCACTGCAGCTATGTAATGACGGATTACTGCTTGCCCGAAAACTGGGACATCCCCATACACTTGCTTTCATACTTCTGTGCTGCTGCGAATTGTACTGGTTTTTGAAAGATTATCAAAAAGTGGCTGAATACAATGATGAGCTTGAACCTCTCTGCTCCAAAAATGGATTTTTATATTTTGAAGCTCATGCAATATTTTATAATGGCGAGAGAAAAGCGCTTGAAGGTAAAACCGCGGAAGGTATTGAACAAATGCGCCGTGGTCTTGCCATTATGGAAGGTACCGGGACACTTACCTGTTTTTCACGCTTATTAGCCAGGTTAGCAGATGCATGTCTGCAGAAAGGGGAAATAGATGAAGGACTTAAAGCGGTGGAAGAGGCATTTGGTATTATTCAAAAATTTGATGAGCGGTACATGGAAGCTGAGCTTTACCGGCTCAAGGGTGAGTTGCTCCGGATGCAGAATGAATCCGATGAAACTATCGCACAATGTTTTCTCCGCGCTATTGAAATCGCTCATTCGCAACAAGCTAAATCCTGGGAAGATCGTGCCTCTGCAAGCCTGAATCGCCTCAGAAAAAATCAGGGAACCTCAGAAGAATGAAAAAAAAACTTATTCGCGCATTAGCTGGTAACCTCCTCACGTTGGCACTTGTGATAGGTGATTTCTATTATACTAAGCCGGATCCGCGCGTGCTGATATTTGCCTTTATCATGACATGCATGCTTCGGTATATCCTGATCGAGCTACTCTATTATCTGTACAAATGGATTCCGTCTGAATCCTTTCATTCCGCTCTTACAGCACTCGTTCAACCCTTTCCTGAAGATAAATATCGCAAATCCGCAGCGGGACTGCCTAATGCTTTGGCGTATATAATTTTGATACTCCTGCTTTCTTTGTTTCCTTTTATTTTTATGTACCTCGAAAAAGGTGAATTTGTTTTTTCATTGTCGGTTTTTATACATCAGATCAAAGCAGGTCTTGTGATCGCCATGATATACGGACTGAAGGATATGCTATTCAAAGGCTTTTATATGGATTATTCTCAATCAAAAGGCCTCAATTTTTATTATAACAGCAATTACCTTTTCGTGTTATGGGCACTTGCTTTTGTAGGAGGCTGGCTATTGCCAGCCGGTGAAGCAATAGGAACTCCGTGGCTTTTGGTCGGAATTCTGCTTGCTGCAAAGCATCTGATGGATTTGCTTTCGGATATATTCTGGGCAAAGAAAAGTAGCAGTAGCGGAGTTGAATCCCGACATTAGACAGTCCACAAACACTCTCTAGCAGAGCCTCCTGCAATGAAGTCCATCACTTCATTTGCAGAGGGTCTAATGTCGAAGTCCGACCCCCCACACATAAGCTAAAGATAGCGCGCCCAACCAGAAGGATGCCCTGTCTTATACCGGCGATACCAGAAACAGCAAGGATAAAGGACTACAAGAACGGCTATTGTAGCTATATAGGTGGTTACTAATCCCATGCTCATGTGAAGGTTCAATATCCGGGCCGAGATTTCCAGTAGGGCGATGTGCAGAATATAAAAAAAGAAAGCTGTTTGACCGAAGACGAGGATCGGATTCCAGAACCATACTGGTTTACTGGCTTTGACCTGAAGCCTGAATAGCAAACTGAGAATAATGCCCATCAGTCCGAGTTCCAATGCTGTAAAGGATAAACTTGGAGGGTATTTGCTGACATGAAGCCATTGGATGAGTGAACCATTAACCCGGTACAGCAGCATATTCCCGTAACTATTCAAACCACGGACTATCCCAAAAATAAGTAATGACACTGTCCCGCCTATCAGAAGCACTTTCTCAGGGGTCCACCATGGCGATTGGGAATCTCGGATGTGCATCAATTTCTTCCCAAACACGTATCCCAGTATCATCATCGCCAGCCAGGGAATCACGGGATAGGCAATAATCAGTCTTGGAAATTTCCCGCCATGAATTAGCAAGGCCCCTATTACCGCTGCAACCGGATGACTTTTGCCCAGACTGAACATGATACCAGCAAGAAACTCGTGGATCAAAAAAAATCCCAAGGATGCTCCCAGAAGCCAAGCTGTTCTCGCACGTCGCAACGGGATCATTAACACAAGCGACATGCCAATAGCAAAGAGCACCTGAAACACAATCGATCCCTCACCCCAAAACCATGAAATAAAAATGGGATCAATCAATGCGATGATAAGCCCACGCGTCAGCAAATAACAGTCTATTGAAGCATTCGACTCGCCTACTCGCATCCGCCGTTCCAAACTTAAGGCAACCGCCGTTCCTGCAAGAAAAAGAAACGTCGGTGCACAAATATGCGTGATCCACCTGGTGAAAAACTGAAGCACTGGAAGACTCATCCCAGGTTGATAAAGAAAAAAAGCGTCAGTGAAAAGCCTGTCCTTGTTGAATGCTCCCGAAGCATGATCAATCGCCATCAATACCATTACGATCCCTCGCATCCAATCCAGCGCAACAAAACGATATCTCATAAGCACTCTTCCTTTTTAATAATCTTCATCTCCTCGTTGAACAACACCTCGAGATTCTGCGTCTCTTACCTGTACTCACAGAAAAATCCTTTTTCATAGTATAACAATAATATCACAGGAATTAACATAATTCAAGCAAGGTTGACATGTCCTCTTAAACCAAAAAAAATAAACAGCGAAGCTCGGGAAGAGCACGAAGAAGAAAAGAGCTAAAAATATTTGCGGGGCACTTTGAAACGCCCTGCAGACCTCTATTGTAAAGAGGTAAAATGTTGCGGTCCGACCTCTCTATTGACTATTGGGGAATTGTGTGGCAAAATGCTAGAGTGAGTTGAGAAAACTTGAAAAGAATAGAAAAGGAGGTCTCGCGTGTCTAAAAATTCTCTCCCCATAAAAAGTCGAGAAAAGCATCGCCATAGTAATTCTGCCTTGCTATTCTCAGTTATGTTTGCTCTGTGTTTTATCATTGCGTTTTCAGTAATGACTGTTCCTTCGACTGTAGCAAAGGAAAATGACAGCAAAAAACAAAATGACGACTCTCTTGTTAAGGGAACGTTCAAAGGTGTATTTACTGCTGTGAAATTCGACATCTCTCCGCCATTAGCCGAAATTCCACCCATTCCGCCAGACGGCATATGTACAATGAGACCTGATGAAGAATCCGATTCAGGTAATGAAGGTCCTTACGGTGTACAGGACATGGACTCGGCTTTGCAGTCAATCAATGGACCGCTCCTGATTCCTGCACCCTCTGTTACATTTCCGGCGCTCGGCAACCTCTGTAATTGCTCGCCACCCGATCCTAACGGTGATATCGGCCCAAATCATTTTGTGATAATGACCAATCTATCGTTTGCCATCTATAACCGTAGTGGAGTACTTCTCTATGGTCCCGCACTTAACAATACACTTTGGGCTGGTTTTGGTGGTGCATGTCAAACTCAGAATTCCGGTGATCCTATCGTGTTATATGATCCATTAGCCGATCGTTGGTTAATGACACAATTCACTGCTGCCTCTCCTTACATGGATTGCGTAGCATTGTCAACAAGTTCCAATCCATTGGGCACCTATTATCGTTGGGCATTTCCCGCTGGCGGTAATGTGTTACCTGATTATCCCAAGTACGGTGTATGGCCGGATGCTTACTATCTCAGTACCCGTGAAGTAAGTGCATCACTCATCGGTGCCTATGCACTGAACCGTGCTCAAATGCTTGCAGGAAATCCTACTCCGCAAGTTATCCAGTTCCTGGTCGCTCAGTCATACAACAATGGAGACGGTCTTCTACCTGCCGATTTTGACGGCGAACGATTACCTCCCGCTGGAAGTCCTAATTACTGGTTAGGTACGATGGATAATGGTGGTCCCTACGGTGCTCCCCAGGACGCAATCACTCTTTGGAAATACCAGGTCGATTGGGTAACTCCGGCTAATTCTACCTTCACACTTACCAATACTATACCGGTTGCTGCCTTCGATTCCGTATTTCCCTGCACACCCACTTCCCGTAGTTGCATCCCGCAACCCGGCACCACCAATAAAGTCGATATCCTTTCCTATCGTCAGCGTCCCTTATTTCGTAATGCCTACCGGAATTATGGCACCCATGAAAGCCTAGTAACAAACCAGTCCGTAGATGTTAATAATGGTGTAACTGCAGGAGCACGCTGGTATGAAATACGCTCGCCAAATTCATCCCCGGTCATTTATCAACAAGGTACCTATGCACCCGGAACAACAGATGGTATCTTTCGTTGGATGGGCAGCATTGCCATGGACAGCGCAGGAAATATGGGACTCGGCTACAGCACCTCTAATGCCACTGCTCCCAACTACCCAAGCATTAAATATACCGGACGTCTCTCCACGGACCCTCTGGGTACCATGCCGCAGGGTGAACAAACTATCGTGAACGGAGCCGGTTCCCAAACAAGCAGTACGCGCTGGGGTGACTATACTTCCATGAGCGTAGATCCTGTCGATGATTGCACATTCTGGCATTTCAACCAATATTTTGCAACTTCAAGCGCCAATGGATGGGCTACGTACGTCGGTGCCTTTAAATTCAATGAATGTACACCACGTGGCGCCGGTGAACCAGGACCTATTCTACTTGCAAAAAGTAGCAATCTGGTTATCTCATGGCCTGCTCTGCCTGATGGCTGCGGAAACCGTGACTACGCTGTGTACAAAGGTGACCTCGCAGGACTTCTTTCCACCACAAATTACAACCACCTCTCAGTTACTTGCACCACTTCAAATACAACCACATATTCCATGGCTATGCCTTCTGATGCAAGCGCTTATTTCCTCGTAACTTCTGAATCTGCCTTTGATGAAGGTTCCTACGGACGCAACAGCGGAGGCACTGAACGCCCGCAAGCAGCTACTTCCCCCTGCCGTTCTCTCCAAACTATCGGTGCATGCCCTCCATAACAAGCAATTTTTTCAGCCGGCCTCTCCCCACCGGAGGGGCCGGCCCCTCAATATAGTGAATGGGGACTGCAGAATTGCAACCCGTACCGACTTTTTTCTCAATATCCAAAAAAAGAAACAATATTAAATTAGAGAAACATGTTCTTTGCAAGAACAAAGAAGAATGCATCCCCAGTCCCTATTCCCTATTCTATTTCTTAAGTCCGGCTCTGACTCTCATGCGTCAAAATTACTCAGGAGGTCACTATGAAATTTTCAGGAATACTTGTTTCTCTTGTTCTTGCTCTTAGCATTCTTTCTTTTCCTGCATTGACAGATGAAATTCATGATGCCGCAAAAGCAGGAAATCTTGAAAAAGTTAAAGAGTTGATTGCCGAGAATGCAGCACTTGTTAATGCCAAAACCGAAAGGGGAATCACTCCACTGCATAATGCATGCGCAAGCGAAAATGCCGAGCTGGTCGAATTCTTACTCTCCAAGGGCGCAGATGTAAATGCGCAGAATGATTCCTTATATACCCCGCTTCACTTTGCTGCTGGGTCTAACCGACCTGAAGCGGTCAAACTCCTTCTCCAGAATGGCGCTAAAATAGATGCTCAATCGCGTGAAGGAGAAACACCACTCCACACTGCTGCATTTGACGGACTGTTGGATGTGGCGAAAATACTGGTTGAAAAAAGCGCTGATGTGCATATCCGAAATGCATACGGCAGAACACCGTTTCTGCTCGTGGCACGCGAAAGCGGGCATGTGGAAATGGCAAAATATCTGCTCGAAAAAGGTTCGGACATCAATGCATTGGACAAGTTTGGAGATGGTGCTCTTGAACTTTCATCATGGCGAGGTTTCAATGATTTTGTAGGCATGCTTCTCGATAAAGGAGCTAAGATTCCTGAAAACAGCCGTGCAAGAGTTAGTCTTCTCAATCATAGCGTTGAGCGAAGCCTGGAAAAGTTATTTCAAGCACTCATAAAAGCCGGCCTCGATCTTAAAGAAGTGAAAAAACAGTATCCACAATTAATACTGTCTGCTGCGGCAGGTGGTTCAACTAAAATCTTTGATCTGCTGGTCAAAGAAGGCTTTGACATGAATTATGTTGATGCCTATGGCTGGACGCCACTGCATAATGCCGCAGAATTTGGCCGCCATGAAGTTATAGAATATTTACTTGAAAAAGGTGCTGCAATTGATGCACGGACTAAAATGGGAGAAACTGCTTTTAATATTGCGCAGGTGGAAAAAGATAATGAAACTGCCGATTTCTTGAAAAAGAAGAGCGCAAATACAGAGGCACCCAAATTTCCGGTTCTCAAGGGAAACTACTTAGGACAGAAAAAACCAGGAAAAACACCTGTTCCTTTTGCCCCCGGAATCGCAACCGCTCATTACGGATTGCATTCAATCATCGCTTTTTCACCTGACGGCAAAACAGCTTTCTGGAATATCATGATGTCGCAAAGGAAAGCAGGATACGGATCAAGCAGGATGCTGGGTACCTCTGAAATCAATGGTAAGTGGTCCTATCCGACAGCTCAAATAGTAGAACGCGGAGATGTCCCTATGTTCTCACATGACGGGAAACGCCTGTACTTCATCTCCCGTAAACCAATAAAAGATGGCAGCGAAGAAAAAGAGAATATATGGTTTGCAGAACGTACCAAGACCGGATGGTCAGAACCCCAACCATTTGACCCGGTAGTTAATTCTACTAGCATGCACTGGCAATTCTCTTTCGATAAAAAAGGTACCTTTTACATTGGGAGTGGTGATGGCAGAATCATGGTTTCTCAAAAGAAAGACGGCAAATACCAAAATCCAGTCGATTTCAGGGAATTATATAAAAACGATTCAGTTTCAGGAATAAGTCCATTCATATCACCGGATGGCAATTACCTTATTTTCAGCAAAGATGACGACCTGCATATCATTTTCAGAAAGCCGGATGGTACCTGGACGCAGGCACAAAATCTCGGCGAAGATATCAATTCGTCTGCCTTCGAGCTGTGTCCCATGGTGACGCATGATGGCGAGTATTTATTTTTCCTGTCTACCAGGGATGGCGAATCAAGTCCCTTCTGGGTCGCTATCAAAGATAAAATCATGGAACTTCGCAATCAAGCATTGTAGGGGCAGACCCGTGTGTCTGCCCTTGTATTCCTTGCAAGCATTGAAGGGGTAAGCAGAAGGTCCACTTCTCTCTGTTCACTGACTTTCATTTTTTGCTGAAATTTGAGCACCCCCTCTTCAAATGCCCTCCAGACCTAGGTCGTAAGAGTGTCTAATGTTTAGGTCCGACCCCCATCCTCCATTGATTCATTATTTTATTTCTGATATGGTGAATATTCGAAGCAATGGAAAAGTACTCCTGCTTCAGGAGTTGCAATAAAGGATATTATTAGGAGGTATTATATGTTTTAGAAACTATTTGTTTATTCTCTTTTTGGGATTTGTGCCGCTGCTGGTATGTGCGGCTGAAGAAGGCGAAATACTTGATCCGGTGCCTAATATAACATTTATACAGGCCACAGTGGATGACAGCACCGGTGGTAATAATAATGCGATACTTGAACCAGGGGAAACGGCCAAAATTGCAGTTCGAGTATTCAATATGGGTTCCGCCACCGCGTGGCAGGTGTTTGGATAGCTCGATAGTAGTACTGTAGGAGTAAGTATAAATGATAAATATGCTTATTTTGGAGATATTTTACCGCAAAATATTGTTCAGACGCAGTCGCCTCATTTTGAAGTAAGCTTAAGTGCAAATGTTCCCTGCGGGAGTAAGCTGATTTTCCAGCTTACTTTAGATGGGACGAATTACGGGACAATACTAACCTTTCCACTGGTACTGCGTGCTATTCCTGCTAATGATATGCTCGCCTTCAATGAAGACGCTATTGTGTATGGACCAGATGCAAGCGATGCTGCAGGTTTTAGCGTAGGTTCTGGAGATTTTAATGGTGATGGATACGATGATCTCATTTTGGGGGCTAATCAGGCAGATGGACCTGCCAACGGGAGAAGCAGTGCTGGAGAAGTTTGGATTCTCTATGGTTCAGCAAGCAGTATTGAAGCCACGATTGATTTATTTAATCCCCCGGCAAATTCCACTGTTATTTATGGCGCTGATATCGGTGATGCTGCAGGTTACAGTATATCCTCAGGCGATATTAATGGTG
>Ga0154622_1231_pt6 | contig 11331 bp, 6 predicted proteins | sample Rifle2008BG13ft_FD_116051 | JGI IMG/M metagenome (GOLD analysis project Ga0154622, IMG submission 116051) | Candidatus Fischerbacteria bacterium RBG_13_37_8
GAAATAATCCATTTATAGAGCCGACAGTCATTAGTGATTATATTAAATTAGGTGGTTATTCAGCGCTTAATAAAGTTCTCAAGGAATACGAACCTGAAGCAGTAATAAAAATAATAAAGCAATCTGGATTACGAGGGCGAGGGGGAGCCGGATTTCCTACTGGGAGGAAGTGGGAGATATGCCGCGGCATGCAATCACCGACCAGGTATATAATTTGTAATGCTGATGAAGGGGATCCAGGTGCATACATGGACAGAAGTTTATTGGAAGGGAATCCCCATGCTGTTATTGAAGGGATGATAATTGGAGCATATGCCATAGGGGCACATGAAGGTGTTATTTATGTCAGGAATGAATACCCTCTTGCGGTTGAGAATATAGGTATTGCAATTAAGAGTGCCTATCAGGAAGGTTTTTTAGGACAAGGCATTTTAGGTACTTCATTTAATTTTGATATAACGATAGTAAGAGGAGCAGGGGCATTTGTATGTGGAGAAGAAACAGCGCTTATAGCTTCAATTGAAGGTGAAGCAGGCAGACCGAGACCACGTCCTCCCTATCCGGCTGAAAAAGGGCTCTGGGGAATGCCTACAAATGTTAATAATGTGGAAACTTGGGCGAATGTGCCATTTATCATTAATAATGGCGCAGATTGGTATAGAACCATAGGTACGGAATCGAGCAAAGGGACAAAGATTTTTTCGCTAGTAGGGAAAATACATAATACTGGTCTGGTTGAAGTACCAATGGGCATAACGTTACGTGAAATTATTTATGATATCGGTGGTGGTATTCCGGGTGATCGTGAATGTAAGGCAGTGCAAACTGGAGGACCTTCAGGAGGATGTGTCCCGAAGGAATTTTTGGATGTTCCAATTGATTACGAGAGTTTAGCACAAATCGGTTCTATCATGGGTTCAGGCGGTATGATTGTTATGGATGATCGTACCTGCATGGTTGATATTGCAAAGTATTTTCTAAAATTTACTCAGCAGGAATCTTGCGGTAAATGTCCCCCGTGTCGTATTGGAACCAAACAAATTTTACAGATTTTAGATCGGATTACTGAAGGAAAAGGAAGAAGTAGTGATATTGAACTGCTTGAGAAATTAGGAAATAATATTAAACTTACCTCACTTTGTGGTTTAGGTCAGACTGCTCCTAATCCGGTACTATCGACTATTCGATATTTTCGTGATGAATATGAAAAGCATATTGAAGATAAGAAATGTCCTGCTCATTCATGTCGTGCGCTTATTATTTATTCAATTGATAAAGAGCTCTGTATACAGGCGGGACATGGATGTGGCGCATGCAGGCGTGCCTGTCCTCAGGGAGCTATTTCTGGTGATAAGAACATTGCTCATGTAATTGACTTAGGAAAATGTGATAAATGCGGGATTTGCTACGATACGTGCAAGTTTAATGCGGTATTAGTAGATTAGGAAATTAAATAATGAAGGTATTGAATTTTTAAAAACAGAGGAAAGCATATGATTAGGTTAAAAATAAATGACATACCTATTGAAATAGAAGAAGGCAAGACTGTTCTTGAAGCTGCAAGGGCACACAATATACGAATTCCGACACTTTGCAACCAAGCAGACTTAGCTCCATACGGTGGTTGTCGTTTATGCATGGTAGAAATAGAAGGGTATCAGCGTCCAGTAACTTCTTGTACATTGCCATGCCATGATGGAATGGTTGTTAAAACTGACAGCCCACAGCTTAAGGATTTACGGCGTTTTACGTTAGAATTAATTCTATCTGAGCATCCGTACTCCTGTTTAATATGTGACAAGAAAGAAGATTGTGCAAAATTTATGCTTTGTATTCAGAAGGAACCTGTGACGTTGGGATGCAAGTACTGTTCCAAAGATGGCAAGTGCGAATTGCAAGTACTGGTGGAAGAATTGGAGATCAAAGAAATTCCTTATCCGTTGACTTATCGTGGCCTGGAAGTAGAAAGATGGGATCCATTTTTTGAACGGGATTACAATTTATGTATTTTATGTAATCGGTGTGTACGTGCTTGTAATGAAATACGGCATGCGGGAGTCATTCAATTTCAGTATCGTGGTCCGGATACTGTTGTAGGTACTGCATTTGGACTTACCCATCTTGAGACAGCATGTCAATTTTGCGGCGCCTGTGTAGATGCGTGTCCAACTGGCGCAATGAGTGAGCGATATGGGAAATGGGGTGGTGTTCCTGATAAAAAAGTATCCACCTCTTGTTCGTTCTGCAGTATTGCTTGCGAGGTATTACTTAATGTTCGCGATAATGCAGTAATAAGCAGTGAGCCTGAACATCATCCACTATGTGTTCGTGGAAGATTCGGGATATCTCAATTTGTTCACAATCCAAAGCGAGTTACCGAGCCCTTCTTGAAGAAAGGTACACGTATTGTTGAAGTTGAATGGGATGAAGCGTTGCAAGCTGCAGTTGAAAAACTTCGAGAATTCAAAGGGAGAACCGGAATTATTTTCTCCCCAAATCTTACTGTTGAAGCGCTTGATGCATTAATAGAACTGGAAAATAGTGGCTTTGGTATTTTAGGTACATCACTTGATTCGTTGTCTGCCTATGCTGATTTTTCTCTCGAGCAATTCAGTAAACCTGCGCCCATTGTAGTTCTTAATACTGATATAATTGATGATTTTTCAGTACTGATGCTTCAAATAAGAAAATCATGGAAGGAAAAAACTCCTCTTATTGTCATTGATTCTGCTCAAACTAAAACTGCAGATAAAGCTGATGTTTGGTTACAGCCCAAATTAGGGAAGGAAGAGGATTTGCTTCAGCTACTCTTTTCAGAAAGTGACAAGCGAAATACTACGGGTGTTGCTAATGAATTAATCGAAACTGTAAAAGCAATGTTCAATGGAAATGGAGCATATCTTTTCTATAATCCTTCAAATATTGCTCATGTGAAACTACCTGGTTCTGTAAAAGCAATTCCACTTTTTGCCAGACCTAATCTTTCAAAAATAATGAATATGCAGGTTCAAAATTCTAATGATATTTTGCACGATGACAGCATTGACTGTCTATTTCTTGTTGGTGAGAGTCCCTCATTAAAGAAAACTTATAAAGTGATAATTGCGCAGGATCATTTTATACCTGCGTGTGGGTATGATATTTTCTTGCCTGCAGCTACATTTGCGGAGGTAGATGGCAGTTTTATTGCTCTGGATGGCAAAAGACGAACTTTGAATAAGGCGATAGAACCGGTTGGAAAATCTAAACCTGATGACTGGATCATAAAAGAAATTACCAATAATTTAGGCGTAGAAGCAGGAACAACAACCAGAGCCAAAGAACCTACCCAAAAAGCGACACCGAAGCAAGTAAAACCTACCGGTAAATATCCGTTTCACCTAGTTGTAAGGGAGAATAATTATCGGTTTCGCAATAAATCATTATCATCGCTTATGAAAGGTTTCAAAAAATTCCGCAATGATGATTGCTTATGGATACACCCGGCAGACGCGGAGAATTTAAAATTGAAGGATGGCAAGAAAGTACAAATCATCAGTAAAGATTTTAGTTTAACAATGACAGCAAAAGTGACAGATAGTGTACCTGCCGGGACAGTTTATGCTTTTCATGATCCCAGTGCGGGTCTTGTCATGGATAAAATTGTGAGGTTAGAATGTATCGAGTCTTAAAAAGAGAACAAATTGTTCCTAATATACATCTGTTGGTTATTGAAACAAACAATATTCATAAAAATGCGAAAGCTGGTGAATTTGTAGTAGTAAGAGTTGATGAAGAAGGAGAGCGTATCCCATTAAATCTTGTTGATTGGGATGAGAAGAGTGTATCAGTGATTTTTATGGAAGTTGGAACCTCGACGCGAAAACTTGGTGCGTTGAAAGAAGGAGATGTTATTGAAACATTGGCTGGTCCTTTAGGAAGACCGACAGAGATGATAGAGGATAAATCAATAATCTGTATAGGTGGTTGTTACGGTATTGGAGCATTGTATCCGGTGATTCGCGCTTTCAAACAAAACCGTAATCGAGTAATTACCGCAGTTGAAGGGCGCAGTTCATTTCTTTTATACTGGCAGAAAAAATTACAGGAATACAGCGATGAGTTATACGAGATAACACGGGATGGAACGAAGGGATATGAAGGACACATAAATGTCTTTTTAGAGGAATACATGAAAGACCACAAGGTTGATCTGATATACTGCCAGGGATGCACCTACCTGACATTTTTTGTATCCCAGATCACGAAATCTATGGGTGTCAAGACAATAGTTGGATTAAATCCTATCATGATTGATGCGACCGGTATGTGTGGTGTATGCCGTGTAATAATTAATGGTGAAACAAAATTTGCCTGTGTGGATGGACCAGAATTTGATGGTCATGCAGTTGACTGGCCAAATCTCCTGGCTCGAAGACATACGTATCATAGTCAGGAACAAAAATCTTTAAGTTTTTATGAGTGTGAACGATATGGCTGAGAAATTAAAAATAGTACCAAAGAAAACTCCTATGCCGGAACAACCAGCAAAGGAGCGAGTTAAAAATTTTGAAGAAGTACCGTTTGGTTATAGTGAAGCAGATGCGATTGTAGAAGCACAGAGATGTTTGCAGTGCAAGAAAGCCCCATGTATAGCAGGTTGTCCCGTAGAAATTGACATACCTGGATTTATTAAATATATAGCAGAAGGTGATTTCGTTGCTTCTATTAAGAAATTAAAAGAAAAGAATGTGCTTCCGGCAGTATGCGGGCGTGTCTGTCCGCAGGAAACACAATGCGAAATAGTGTGTACACTGGCAAAGAAATGGGAACCTGTAGCAATTGGTCGGCTTGAACGTTTTGCCGCGGACTGGGAAGCGAAGCAAGGCGAATCGCCTATTCCTGGAAGCTTGCCCAGTACGGGAAAAAAAGTTGCAATAATAGGTGCAGGACCAGGCGGACTAACCGTTGCCGGCGATCTTATAAAATTAGGTCATGGCGTAACAATATACGAAGCTTTGCATAAACCAGGCGGAGTATTAGTTTATGGTATTCCTGAATTCCGGTTGCCGAAAGAAATAGTGTACCGTGAAGTTGATTACCTTGTACGTTCAGGAGTGAATTTGGTGCTTGATTTTGTGGTGGGTAAGACAGCAACAATTGAGCAGCTTTTTGAGGAGTATGATGCGATTTATATTGGTACAGGCGCTGGATTACCATGGTTCATGAATATACCGGGTGAAAATTTAAATGGCGTATATTCAGCAAATGAATATCTTACGCGTTCAAATCTCATGAAAGCATATTTATTCCCTCAATATGACACGCCGATAGTACGTGGAAAGTATGTTGCCGTAGTTGGCGGTGGAAATGTTGCAATGGATTGTGCGAGGACTGCATTACGTCTTGGTGCTGCAGAAGTTCATATAGTCTACCGGCGAACCAAAGCAGAAATGCCTGCGCGAATGGAAGAAATTCATCATGCCGAGGAAGAAGGTATTATTTTTGACTGGCTGACGTTGCCGATCAAATATACGGGGGATGAACGTGGCTGGATTAAAGAAATGGAATGCATCAGGATGGAACTTGGGGAACCTGATGCTTCAGGCAGACGTAAACCTGTTCCAATAAAAGATTCAAATTTCATTTCGCAGGTTGATGTAGCTGTATGTGCAATTGGACAAAGTCCTAATCCTCTCATTCTCCAAACAACGCCTGATTTAAAAGCGGGAAAATGGGGCAATGTTGAAGCAGATTCAAAAACCGGCAAAACCTCGAAGAAAGGATGTTGGGCTGGTGGAGATGTAGTACGTGGAGGAGCAACCGTTATTCTTGCAATGGGAGATGCGCGCTTTGCTGCACGTTCTATGCAGGAATATCTCGAAACAGGGGTCTGGTAAAAATAAGAAGGTCAAGGTTAAGGAAGGTCGAGGTTGGAGTTGCGTAGGGATTGAGATTGAGGTTCAGGAAATAACCTTCCTTATCTTAATTTCGATATTAAACTCTCTTTAGCCTCAACTCTTACTTAACGTTCAGCTTGGTCTCTCTTAACCTTAACCTTTTCATTTTTGTATCTTTCTTTTTAATTTCATTAATGATATAATTGCATTACGTGGAATTAATATCCAATTGTTTCTGATAGAGTAATAATACTACGTCAGAAAATAGGTAACGGTTACCTGTTCTGTTTAAAAATTAATTACCATATTCCAACAAAAACTCTTTCATGGAGGGATTTTGATGAAAAAACACTATGTAACAATTGATGGTAATGAAGCTGCGGCTTATTCAGCGTATCATACTAACGAGATAATTGCTATATATCCGATAACGCCATCTTCACCGATGGGTGAATTATCGGATGCCTGGTCAGCCGCGGGTGTACCTAATATCTGGGGAACAGTTCCCCGCGTAATCGAAATGCAGAGCGAAGGAGGCGCTTCAGGAGCGGTGCATGGTGCTTTATCAACTGGTGCACTTAGCACTACTTTTACCTCTTCACAAGGTTTATTATTAATGATACCGAATATGTTTAAAATTGCCGGTGAACTTACACCAATGGTTATACATATAGCAGCTCGTACTCTTGCCACACATTGCTTATCGATATTTGGTGATCATAGTGATGTCATGGCATGCAGATCAACAGGTTATGCTTTTCTTGCCTCTAATAGTATTCAGGAAGTCATGGATTTTGCCCTGATAGCTCAAGCAGCAACCTTAAAATCAAGAGTTCCGTTTCTACATTTTTTTGATGGATTCAGGATATCTCATGAAGTGCAAAAAGTTGAGCAGGTGAGTCTTGATGTCATGAGAGCAATGATCGATGATGAACTGGTTCGCCAGCACCGTGCACGCGCACTTAATCCTGATAGACCTGTAATCAGGGGAACCGCTCAAAATCCTGATCATTTTTTTCAAGGCAGAGAATCTATTAATAAATATTATTTTGCCTGCGCTGGTATTGTACAGGAATACATGAATCGTTATGCAGGATTGGTAGACCGACATTATCATCTTTTTGATTACACGGGTTCACCTGATGCTGAACGTGTTATTATTATGATGGGTTCAGGAGCTGAGGCAGCTCATGAAGCGGTAGATTTCATGAATAACAAAGGAGAAAATGTTGGTCTCGTTAAAGTAAGATTGTACCGACCATTTTCAATTGAGCACTTTATAAAATCATTGCCTCCTACAGTAAAATCTGTTGCTGTACTTGACAGGACAAAAGAACCTGGTGCTATTGGAGAGCCTCTTTATGTAGATGTGGTAAATGCTTTTGTAGAGGCGCAAAAGGAAGGCATTGGTTCTTTTAAAAAAATTCCTAACATAATTGGCGGGCGGTATGGTCTGTCATCGAAAGAATTTACTCCTGCTATGGTGAAAGGTGTATTTGATGAATTGAATAAAGAAAAACCTAAAAAGAGTTTTTCAGTGGGGATAAATGATGATGTAACCTATCTTAGTATTAGTTATGATCCTGATTATTCCACAGAAGGAGAAGATGTATTTCGGGGAGTATTTTTTGGTTTAGGAGCAGATGGCACGGTCGGAGCAAATAAAAATTCAATTAAAATAATAGGTGAGGAAACCGAGAATTATGCACAGGGTTATTTTGTGTATGATTCACGAAAAGCAGGTACGGTGACCGTATCCCATCTTCGATTTGGCAAACAACCGATACGTTCTATTTATCTTGTAAATAAAGCTAAATTTGTAGCCTGTCACCAATGGGTATTCCTGGAAAAATACGATATGCTGGATTATGCAATAGAAGGAGCTATATTTCTTCTCAATAGTCCCTATGGTCCAGATGAAATATGGGATAAAATACCACGGGAAGTACAGGAACAGATAATAAAAAAGAAAATAAGATTTTTTGTAATAGATGCTTATGAGGTAGCCAAAAAGACCGGGATGGGTGCCAGGGTAAATACGATAATGCAGACATGTTTTTTTGCAATTTCCAATGTATTGCCGAAAGATGAGGCGATACAGGCTATTAAGGATGCTATTAAGAAAACATATGGAGGGCGTGGAGATAAAATAGTTCAGATGAATTATGCAGCAGTAGAACAGACAGTGGCAAATCTTTTTGAAGTCAAATATCCCAATAAAGTAACAAGTACAATCAAGAAGCCTCCAATAGTATCAGAGGAAGCACCTGAATTCGTAAAGGGTTTTACTGCCGAGATAATAGCAGGTCGTGGAGATCTGTTGCCAGTGTCAAAATTCCCTGTAGATGGAACGTTTCCAACAGCGACCACCCAATGGGAAAAACGCAATATTGCCCTGGAAATTCCGGTGTGGGATCCAAGTATTTGTATACAATGCGGAAAATGTGCAATTGTATGTCCCCATGCTGCTATAAGAACTAAAGTTTATGAACCGAAATATCTTGAAGGTGCCCCGGCAACATTTCTTTCCATGGATTATAAAGGTAATGAATTTTCGGGATGGAAATATTCAGTTCAGGTAGCGCCTGAAGATTGTACAGGATGTGTTCTTTGTGTAGAAGCGTGTCCTGCGAAGAGCAAAGAAGAGGCAAAACACAAATCTCTCAATATGCAACCACAGATTCCATTACGCGAGCAGGAAAGAGAAAATTATGCGTTCTTTCTTGCAATTCCTGATGTAGATCGACGACTTGTTCGTATTAATACAGTGAAAGGTTCACAGTTGCTGAGACCACTGTTTGAATATTCGGGAGCTTGCAGTGGCTGCGGTGAGACTCCCTACGTAAAACTATTAAGTCAACTGTTTGGTGACAGAGCAGTTATCGGTAATGCAACAGGATGTTCCTCAATTTATGGCGGCAATTTACCAACTACACCTTACTGCCAGGATGCGAATGGCCGTGGCCCGGCATGGTGCAATTCCTTGTTTGAAGATAATGCAGAGTTTGGTTTTGGTTTCAGGTTAACATTTGATAAGCATATGGAGTACGGCAAGGAACTGGTAAAGAAATTAGCGCATATTCTTGGTGATGAATTAGCAAAAGGAATAGTAAAAGCAGATCAAACTACTGAAGAAGAAATTTATGCGCAACGGGAACGTGTTGCAGAGCTACAGAAAAAATTAGCTGATAATACCTCGAAAGATGCGCTGAATTTGCTTGCGGTGGCAGATGCGCTTGTCAAGCGAAGTGTATGGATTCTTGGAGGTGATGGATGGGCATATGATATAGGCTATGGGGGATTGGATCATGTTCTTGCTTCAGGACGTGATGTAAATGTGCTTGTTCTTGATACCGAGGTGTATTCAAATACTGGAGGTCAAATGTCAAAAGCCACTCCAAGAGCTGCAGTAGCAAAATTTGCAGCAAGTGGAAAACCAGCACCTAAAAAGGACCTTGGATTAATGGCAATGGCTTACAGTAATGTCTATGTTGCTCAGGTCGCATTGGGCTCAAATGACGCACAATGCTTGCGCGCTTTTCTGGAAGCAGAAGCATATCCAGGACCTTCTCTTATCATTGCTTATAGTCACTGCATCGCACATGGAATTAATATGATAAGAGGATTGGATCAGCAGAAAAAAGCTGTTGATTCCGGTTATTGGATACTTTATCGTTATAATCCTGCTTTGATTGAGAAAGGTGAATGTCCTCTCAAAATAGATTCCAAAGATCCTAAATTTCCCTTTGAGGAATATGCATATTATGAAACGCGCTACCAAATGTTAACAAAAAGTGATCCTGAAGGAGCTAAATTGCTCATGAAAGCTGCTACGAATGATGTGAAAATGAGATGGAATTTTTATCAGCAATTTTCAAAAATCCGCTACGGTAATGATTGTAGCAAAAAAGATAAGTAAGGAGGAAGTTATGGTCGATTTAAAAACAACCTATATGGGTTTGCCGTTAAAAAATCCCTTTGTTATATCAGCATCACCTCTTTCGGAAAAAATTGATACACTTCGAAAGCTTGAGGATCTCAATGCAAGCGCTGTAGTTATTTATTCTTTATTTGAAGAACAGATTATTCATGAACAACTTACAATGCATGCCCGCCTTGAGCAGGGTACAGAAGCATATTCTGAATCTCTGTCTTATTTTCCTATGCCGGAGAATTTTCGGCTGGGTCCTGAAGAATACCTTGAACATGTAAGAAAAGCAAAGGAAGCACTGAGCATACCAGTTATTGCAAGTTTGAATGGTTATACTCTTGGAGGATGGATCGAATATTCTCAAAAATTAGAAAATGCCGGCGCAGATGCAATAGAATGCAATGTCTATTATATCCCAACAAGTTTTGATGAAGATGAAAATAAAATACAAAGTAGATATATCGAAATTCTAACAGCTATCAAAAAGACGGTTTCAATTCCTGTAGCTATGAAATTGAGTCCTTATTTTACCAGTATGTCAAGAGTTGCTAAACACCTTGAACACGCTGGAGCTGATGCATTGGTATTATTTAATAGATTCTACCAACCTGATATTGATCTAGACGATATGGCAGTAAAACCTCATTTAGTACTGTCCACCTCTTTCGAAAGCAGGCTGGCGCTACGCTGGATTGCAATACTGTACGGGCATATCAAGACAAGTTTTGCTGCTACCGGAGGCATCCACACTTCTGAGGATGCTATTAAATTAATCCTTGCAGGCGCGGATGCTATCCAGCTTTGCTCGGTACTTCTTAAAAATGGGATTGAATATTTTACTACTTTATATGACGGCGTAGTAAAATGGATGAAAGATAAAGAATATGAATCGGTTAATCAAATGAAAGGAAGTGTCAGTCAGAAAACTTGCGCGGACCCCTCTGCTTTTGAAAGAGCAAATTATATGAAAACCCTTCTGAGCATCTGACAGTGAATCAAGCGAGAAACCTTATTTTCTGCCCCCTGATTACTGACCAATGCTCATTGTTTAATTTCCCATTTGAGTCGGCTCTGAGGAAGGGGTGTGCAGATAGCATGTTCTAATTGTGCTATTGCCTTTCGATAAGCAATAATTGCAGCAAGCTCATTCGATTTTGCCACTGATAAATCTTCCTGGTATTTCAATACATAAAAATTAGTAGAGAGTCCCACTGAGAGCTTCTTTTCCTCTGCTTTCAATTTTTCATCCTGAAGAGTGGTAGAAGCTTTTGCAGCTTCTATTCTTTTAAAATTGTACTCAATGTCCCGTGACGCATTCTCAATTTCAATAATGATCTGCTGCTTTAATTTTTTCTTTGTGATAATTGCTTTATCCTTTTCGTATTGAGCTTTAAGATAATTTGCTTTTTCCTGTTTGCCAAATATTGGGTAGATAAACTCAAAACCCAGGCTCCAGTTATGATTATCAGCACTGAAAAGCTGACTGAGAGCATCACTATATCCACCGGGTATTGTTGAAAT
>Ga0154622_1073_pt6 | contig 11317 bp, 7 predicted proteins | sample Rifle2008BG13ft_FD_116051 | JGI IMG/M metagenome (GOLD analysis project Ga0154622, IMG submission 116051) | Candidatus Fischerbacteria bacterium RBG_13_37_8
TGGTATATCACCGAGATTAATGGCGATTTCTTTAGCTTTTGACCATTCCTCCGCTTGTTCAAGCATTTTAATGGCTTGAGCATGATCTCCCGCTTTGAGCAACATTCCGGCAGCTTCATTAAAACGCATACCCATTTTATAATATTGCGCTGCACGGCGAAAATCACCCATTCGTTCCAATAATCTTCCCGCTGAATCATAATGTCGTCCTTTTAAATAACAGTCCAGCGCTTTTTCTTCTCTTGCTGCCATTACGAATAGATCCCCGGCTCGCTGAAAATCACGATCTTTCATTGCGCGCTTCGCTTCTTTTTCGTAATCAGTCATATGCTATTTTCCTAAACCTGCTTCCTTTCCCGAAAGAAATATCATAAATACATTTTTCGATAAGTATTTTACAACATTAATTTAAGAACTGCAAGTGCTTGCTAAAAATTTTTGACTAACATTTCCCAGAGCGGCGCAAGCTTTTCTTTCACTGTTGGCTCCATGAGAATAGGTTCCGGCCATTTGCGATGAAAACCTTCCCCTGGTATTTTTTTTGTTGCATCTATCCCCATTTTACTTCCATAATAAGGAATATTTGTAGCATGTTCAAGAGTTTCAACCGGTCCCATCATAAATTGTATGTCACGCTGTGGATCAATATAATTCATAACTACCCATGCTACTTCGCTTATATCATGCACATTTACCCAATCATCTACTACAATTACCACCTTGGAAAACATTGCTTGTCCTAGGCTCCATATGGCGTTCATGGTCTTGCGCGCGTGTCCCGGATATGCTTTTTTAATAGAGACGATCATTAGATTATGAAATACTCCTTCAAAAGGCATATTGATATCTATAATTTCCGGATGCTGTTTCCTGATGAGCGGGAGAAAAATACGTTCCACGGTTTTACCAATGTAACAATCTTCCGTGGGAGGCCGTCCAACTATTATACTGTGATAAAGCGGATTTTTCCGGTGCGTTATGCAGGTTATATGAAAAACCGGATACTGTTCCTCTAAGGAATAAAAACCGGTATGATCACCAAAAGGTCCTTCTACCCGCTCTTCGCCAGGATTTACATATCCTTCAAGCACGATTTCAGACTCAGCGGGTACCTCAAGATCTATGGTTTCACATTTGACCATTTCGATAGATTTTTTCTGCAAAAAACCCGCAAAAAGCATTTCATAGAAATCATCAGGAAGCGGTGCCACTGCTGCCAGGATTGCAGCAGGCGGTGCTCCAATTGCAACGGCAACTTCCATTTTCCTGTTCAATGCTTTGTACTTAATGTAATGAGCTGCTCCTTGATGATGTATATGCCAATGCATGCCGGTTGTCCGTTCATCATAAACCTGCATTCTATATACACCACAATTTCTTATCTCGCTCTCGGGATCTTTTGTGAAGACCAATGGAAAGGTTATAAATTTGCCCCTATCTAACGGCCAGCATTTTAATATCGGGAATTTATCAAGAGATGCATCTTTTGTATGAATTTCCTCTTTACAACTGCCTGTGCGTATTATCTTTGGAGAAACACCCCGCAGTTCATTTGCCAATGAAGCAAGAGAAGCCAACGTATTAATGATTCCTTCACTCGGTGCAAAATTTACAATACCCTCTATTCTGCCAGTTATATCATTAATATCGTTGACACCCGCAGCTAATGCTATTCGCTTTAAACTGGAAAAAGCATTTATTAAGACCGGATAGTTATGCCCCCTCACATTTTCAAAGAGAAGTGCAGGTCCACCTGCTTTTACTGTCCGGTCAGCTATTTCGGTAATCTCTAAATTACAATCAATTTCCTGCTTGACTCTTAGTAATTCTTTCTCACGCTCAAGAATGACTATATATTCTCGAAGATCTTTTATCATAGTTATCTTATGATATATATTGCCTGCGCGCTTAGCATATCACGTTTATTTCCCGGATTTCATGAGGTTCATTTCTTCAATTTTCTTAAGCCGCTTAATTGCTTCAAACGATGCGGTTGCTATATTTATATCGGCATCGTTGAGATACGGTTCAAGATATTTGATGGCAGCCGGATTATAGGAATGACCCATTATTTTTATAATCTTGATTTTAACACGATCCTCTAAATTGGGAATATAACGCGCTATTTCCATGAATCCGTCTTCACCGCTTTCAATAATATACGATTCTACTATGTCATATTGTACATTTATCGCTTTTATTATATTCATCATGTGTTCTTTTCGTTTTAATTTGAACAGAGCAAAATCTATCGCAAGTTTTACTTTTTCATCTTTTTCATTAAGGAAAGCTCGTGCTATTTCTTCGGTGTACTTAGTATCGGCAATTCGAGCGAATGCTTCAGCGGATAATATGCGGAATTCTGAATCGTCAGAACGAAGATTTTTTTGAAAGAATTTAACTGCATCCGTTGCAGCTAATAAACTTAAGCCGGCAAGGGCATATTTTTGATATTTGGTATCAGCGGAGTAATTATAGAGTTGTATTAACGATTGGATGGCGGGTTCATATTTAATTTTACCAAGGCAATAGGAAGCATAGGCAACTATTTTATCGCGTTTGCTGAGCAAGAGCGGGATAATATTTTCACCGGCGGAGTGTGCTTTAAAATCAGCAAGTGTTTTAAGGATTTCGATTATTCTTTCTTCATCACCTTTCAAGGATTTAATGAGGTCTGGAATTGCTCCCTTGATCCGAAGAGAATGTATGGCACTGATAGCTAATAATGAAACAGATTTTTGATCGTTCAGTCTTTTGATCAATGCTTTTTCAATTTCAGGTTCTACTTTTACCCAGGGTTCCACCATATTTTCTTCTTCCTTTAGACTGAAGAGGTCCTGGATAGTGCCGAAGATTTTTTTAAGCCGCGAGGTCGGTTCCGGAAGATATTTCTTGACCAGTCCTTCGATTGCCAGTTCACGATTTCCGGGCACCTCATCTTCCGTGGCAAGGCAAAGTGCACGAATGGATTCTTTTCCCGGTATCTGCATGAGCGCTTCAATTACTGCTTTGCGTACTTTGTGATTTTCATCACCAAGCGCTTCCCTGAGCACAGGTACCGCTGATTCATCCTGTCGTTTCCCAAGTTCTTTTGCCGCTATCTGTTTTTGTTTTTCATTTCCATTTTTCAAATTCGTGATCAGGGGATCCGGTTCTTTTTGTTGCGCAAAAAGTGAAAATGCCATAAGCAGTGAAAAGATTAAAATGAAACAAATTTTTCCTTTCATAAGCCAATCCTCCTTTTTTTTAAGAGTAAGATAAATTGTAGCATAATAGTGAAAAATGTCAATAAAGTGGGAGGTTAAGGTTAAGGTATGCTTTCGTTGCCGTGGTTATCTACGGTCAGCAATTTGAAGTAATAATTATTTGAGTCACCGAGCAACACAGCATCAATAATGGGTGAGGTGGTAGCAGAATCATGCATGTTCGTATGGTTGGTGCGATCGGGGACGAAACTTTTGCTCATTGCTTTATAAAGATTGTAGCCGGTTATCCATGAGTTAGGTTGTGGAATTGCCGGCGACCATTGAAAACTGATATTCGGAGTTTGCTTAACGAGAATGAGATCTTGAATACTTTGCGGTGGATCCGTAGAGACGCTACTTTCCATCCAATCATCATCGTAGGCGCTGACGAGATAATAATAATTGCTCGGAGAGGGAACAGCATTTACATCTTCGTAGAAAGGCTGTTCAGGATCATTGATAGCGGCAATTCGGTTGCTGTTTGTTTGTCCCGGATTTGAATGATCGGGCACAAAAGACGCGCTTTGTCCCCTGTACACTGCATACGCAATTATAATGACAGGAGCATTTGCTTCATTAAGCAATGGTTTTGACCACTCAAGAAGAACATTTTGTGGTGTGGATTTAGAAAGGAGCAGATCTGATATTTTCTGCGGTTGCGAACCACCTTGCTGGGTCGGTATGGCGCTCACTTCAGCAGAGAAATTGCTGAAAAAACCCGACGTGTTTTTAGCCTTGAGTGCAAAATAATATTGCATGTAGGGTGTGAGTGCGCCGACAGAGAAATTCACTTTATTACCTGCCCACATGGTGTATGTATAATTTTGAGATTCTGTACCGTAATGAATTTCATATCCTTCGATATCCGGTTCCGGGTTGGCATTCCATGACAGGTTAATGACGGTGCCAATTTTTGGATTAGTTGCAGTCAATCCGGTAGGTGTTGAAGGAGGCATGGTATTCTCCGGTACAGCATTTGCCATGTTGCTCCAGGCGCTTTCGTAGGCGTTGCTATCAACGGCTGTGACAAAATAATAATAATCTGTCAAATTCACTACATTGGTGTCCTCAAAATATGATTGAGTAACTGGCGTTGTATTTAGTTTTTCAAAATCTTCTTCAGCCGTCGTACATTCTCCGGCAGTATGATAAAGGCACCGGTAAGCATTATAACCTGCAATAGGATCACTGTTATTATCCCAATCGAGGATGACTTTCAAGTTTACGCCGGTTGCGGTCAGATTTTGAGGTGTCAGAATATGCGGGAAAAGTATATTGATTGAAGGATCGCCTAACAGAATCAGGCCACGTGCTTCGTCACCCCAGCCCATTTTATCAATGATTGTTCTATAGAAAATGCCGCCGACCAAGAAATCTTTGGTTTCCCTGGAAAATGTTTCATGGTACAAGCCAATGAGTGATTCTACAACCGAAGCGGTGCTATCAGAACTTGAAGGCGCAATTGCTGCGATGGCGCCTTTGTCATTGACATTTGTGAATGCTTCCATGAGCACTTCAGAGAATGTTGTGGATCCAGACTGATCCCTGTGAATAGCGCCGGTATAACAACTTGCGTTTACAACAAAAACATATTTATCATAATTGGTAAGATTATAGACATCATCAATATTCCAGAAGTTTCCCCAAGCTGGTGGTGTGCCATGTCCGCAAAAGGAGAGAAGCGGTGTGCCGGTGTTAATTGCCAGTTTTATCCCGTCACGCATTTGGGTGTCATTTAGTACGCTAGCATATAATTTTGTTACATCCCATGGAAGCGTTGATGTACAGGATAGATCAGTGCAAAGGTACCTTTCCAATGCCTGGTCATGTCCAAATTCACATTCATATACATTCCCTGCTACCATCGTAATGTTATCCTTCCAGTTTATGTCAGCAGGAGTATGTGATTCATATTGCAATACTTTAGCAACGATGCTCTGCAATTCGGATTCCAGGTGCACACTGAACCTGCCAATAAAAAATTCAGGCAAAAGATCATCGCCATTGACAGCAGCTAATGAACTATCACTGGAAAAGACACAGGAAGGTGCGTTTGGATCATCTCCAATCAGCGTAGGAGTATATAAAAACCAGTCCGTTGAACCACGCTTATCTTTAAAATCATAGGTTGGATCACCGATTATCAGCACGAATGCCGGTATGGGCTGCTGCCAGTAATCAAATACGTACCGGAGGAAGGAATTAATTGCTAAGGGATCAAATATACCATCACTGAATTCATCGTAAATATCTGTAATATTAACAGTTACAACGTGCAAACCTTTCGATTCTTTCCATTGCACAAATGTGCTAAGTTCATTTGAAGCAATAAAAGAATCATCGGTAATAATTATATAATCTGCCTTATTGTATGAATTTTTAAGAAAGGAAGGGATGTCCTGAACTATAGAAACGGGTTGTTTTACTGCATTTTCAGAGGTTGCTGTATATTTGTGTATGCTGGCAAGGGAATCTTCGAAAGTAAGTTTCCAGTAGCCTCCTCCGGAATCGGTTACGGTAAAATTAGTCAGGAAGAATGCATTATAAGGATCAGAGATATCGTATGCAAGCAGTAAGTTATTCTGAAATTCATAAATTTTGAATCGCCAATTTCCGCTACTGTAGGAAAAAGAAATAGCATTGTTAAGAGCTTTAAAGAGGCGATTATAAGTGACGGTTATCGAATCAAGAGCGACTCTATCATGGCAGCAATCGGAAGTGGGTATATCGCCTAGCAATTCTAAAGTTACCGTTGTCGAAGCAGTGAGACAACTATGAGGTGTTGAAAAATTATGATAGAAATTAGCTTTGCCATCCCAGGTTTGATTATCCTGGTTAGCACAGCTGTTTATATGAATGATCGTATGATGATCCGGATTAACAGAATCATCGCTGCTTCGTGCTAATAATTTAACGGTAAATTGAGCATTATTCGGGGAAGCAGTATAAAGGTGTGCGAGATCGATGGTAAATGGTTTTGATCCATCAAGGGGACAAAGATTGCATGAAGCGGGGCTACAGGTACATTGGTCTTTTGGTCCTTTTACTTCCGAAGTCCATACCCAATGATTCATGCCATGAGCCCATACCTGTGAATAAAAGAAACCGTATTCATTGAGATATTCGGTATACCAATAATATGAAGGAACGGTGTAACCATTGTTCGGATTTACACTGCGGTACTGCACTCTTTTGCCGAGTGTCCGACTATAATATAACCAGTACACATTATTATCCGTGTAATCTGCGCTTTCAAATTCAGTCTGACGAGCCGGGTCGGGGCGCTTTTTCAGTCCGTAGAATTCAATGTAATCAGTGGTGTCGAATTTCCCGTCTTCTTCGCCAAGAACATAGATCGCCAGTTCCTGTCCTTTATTGTACAATTGGAATGTGCGTGGTGGAATGGTATCAACCGGCAATCCGGCATTCGCAAGCTGCTGATACGTGAGCCGGTAAATTCCATCTTCATTGATAGTAACCTTATAGCCGGAAGAAGGAAGCAATGTGCTGTTTTGCTGAGCAGCCGGCAGAATTCTTTTTGCGCGGTACAATTTACTGTCTGCATAATTGATGAATGCCATTTCGTATGTCGGCTCAAAAGAAAATTCGCTGAATAGAACCGGTTCATAACCCGACCAATCATCCTGCCAGGATACTTTAATACGGATTGAGGTGCAGAATTGGAGCGTGTCATTCCTGTAGATGATAGGATTAATTCGAATTTCCTGGTATTTCTGGTATCTCAGGAAACCATCTTCGCCGAGTGCAGCGGGCACAGCGGGAAATTTTTTCACCGGTATTCTTTGCTCAGCGACACTGAATCCGGCAGCAATTTCTGCCAGTGAAATTTCACGGCAGCTCTGCTCCAATAGCTCCAGTGAAACATGCGCATTAGGAGAGGTCGCAAGTAATGCAATCTTCTGCGGAACTATGAAATCACCATTTACAAGAACACTGCTTATTCCTGCTATATTAATCCGCGGAAGTGGATTCTCACCCGAAGTCCATGAAAATGTATAATGACTGAAGGAAAAATTCCGGATAAGCTCGTTCTGTTTTTCCGGAGCATTTACATACCCTTGCGCTCCACTCAAAAAAACAAAGGAAAGCAAAACTAAGGATGCCAATAAAATGCATGAGGCAATAGAAAACTTTACGGAGACCATATTAATACCCTGCATCTGTTTCGATAGTATTTTCATTATTAATTATCTTTGCATCCTAATTATAATAGATTAAGTCATTTGATGCAACTATTTTAGGTAGAGACTGATTTTAGTAATGATTTTGAAGAGGAGTTTCAGGGGATAATGGGGGATTTTTTTAATAGGCGAGTCGAAGTGGTAGGAATAGGGAAATATCTTCAACAGGGTCACTTGCAGTGAAGCGAGTAGAGCCAGGAGATAATTTATGGTTCGCCAATAGGGAGAGCTGAGATCAATAATGGTATTGTTTTGTTCGATGCGCGATGCTTTGCCGATGAGCTTGTCATAGCGAATAAGGGAGAAACCGTAGATATTATCGCCTTTTTCAACAACATGGAGGATGCCATTCCGGTACGTGAATGAGACAAGTCTGTGAGCGAATAAGGAAGTGGTATTTTGAATGAAGCAGATGATATCACCGCGTTTATAAATGACGGAAGGACCTGTTTCAAGATGAATGCTGCTTCCCGGTTGTATGAAGGGAAGCATGCTGCATCCATGAAAAGGAAAAACAGATATATCCTGCTTATTGCTTGATTCTGTCATAGGTAATGATATAATAGAATGACTAAAATTAAAAGATGGCTATTAGAACAAGGAGGAACAAAAAATGAAAGATATATTTGCACAGGGTTGTCTGTATGAAGAGACATTGAAGCGATTTGATGAAGCAGCGGATGTTTTAAATGTGCATAAAGGAGTCTACAATGTCTTGCGGCATCCTTATCGGGAGGTAACGGTATATATACCGGTTCAGATGGACAATGGTGAGATAAAGGTATTCATAGGATTCAGGGTACAGCATAGTATTGCGCGTGGACCTGCGAAAGGAGGCATTCGTTATTCGAAGGAAGTAACGCTGGATGAAGTGCGGGCACTTGCAGCCTGGATGACGATGAAATGTGCAATAGTAAATATACCGTTTGGCGGTGGAAAGGGGGGGGTTATTTGCGAGCCGTCGGAGTTATCAATGAATGAATTGGAGAAGGTAACGAGACGGTACACTGCCAGCATGATAGAGATATGGGGACCGGAGGTTGATGTACCTGCGCCGGATGTGAATACCAATGAGCAAATAATGGCATGGATAATGGACACTTACAGTATGCATGCAAGGCATACGGTAACGTCCGTGGTAACGGGGAAGCCTTTGAACCTGGGCGGATCACGCGGAAGAAAAGAAGCAACCGGGAGAGGTGTTGTAATTGTGTTAGAGCAGGCAGCACAGACTTTTGGTTTGCCTGTAAGAGGTTCGACAGCAGTGGTACAAGGATTTGGTAATGTAGGTTCAATCGCTGCATATCTTCTTGATCAGATTGGTTGTAAAATAATTGCTGTATCAGATATTTTTAATGGAATTTATAATGAAAACGGACTGAATATAGATGATGTGATGAAGTATTTGAAAGAGCATAAAAAATTGGAAGGATACCCGAAAGCAGCAAAAGTAAGTAACCAGGAATTATTAGAAATATCGTGTGATTTTCTTATACCGGCAGCGGTAGAGAATCAGATAACAATTGGGAATGCTGACCGGATAAAGGCGAAGATTATTTGTGAAGGTGCCAATGGACCGACGACGATAGAAGCTGATAAGATATTGAATGAGAAGGGAATCATCGTAGTACCGGATATATTAGCGAATGCGGGAGGGGTGACGGTATCTTATTTTGAATGGGTGCAGGACAGACAGGGATATTTCTGGACCGAGGAACAGGTCAATGATGCACTTATGCAGATTCTTGTCAGCAGCTACAAGGAAGTTCTTGCGATGAGCAAACAATTTAATGTACCGCTCCGGACAGCTTCATATATGCTTGGTCTTGAGCGTGTGCTTGAATGTATACAGACACGCGGGATCTACGCATAATGTCAGGGGTCAGGTCTTGCGTTTTGAATTTAATAATCAAGGCCTGTACTCATTTTGCGCGAATGAGAAAATTCAAAACGCAAGACCTGACCCCTAATCACGTGCAATACGTAATTTCTGTTCTATAGAGGGAGAGGAACCGTATTGTTTTATTAATTGTTCATAATATACTGTTGCGTTTTTCTTGTTCCCGGAGAAGAGATAACTATCGGCAAGAAGTTCAAGTGTCTTTTTATCCTCTTTCAATTTCAATGATTCTAAATAGAGCTGTGTAGCTTCATAATGTTTCCGGAGTCTGTTCAAGTAAATACCTCTTGAAGTAAGCATGGAAGCATAAAAAGGAATAACTTTTTCCTGGACTACCTGGTCTTTGGCATAGAGTGGTTTTAAGAGTTCTTCAATATTAATTCCGGGAGCGGTTACGTAAGTGGATTCATAGGGAAATACTGAAAAAGCAAGTCCCGTGGGAATACGCTTTAAACCCGGTGCGATACCCTCTTCCGTGATAAGACCGAGATAGGCAATATGATTATTTTTATGTGCGTATTCTATGAATGAATTTATGAGGTTTATGTAACATTGCTGGATAGTAAGTGGGTCATAGGGGAGCCCTCTCTCGAATTTCATCACTTCTTTGAGAAAATCCTCGATACGCTTTGCGAAAAATTGTGCTGCTTCAGGGTATTGTTTTTTAATGTAGTGCAGGTACCAGCTTCGTTTGAGAAGATTAATATCAATTGAAAGAATGTCCTGGCGAAGATTATTAATATGCTGATGATAAAAAAGCGGTGAATAAATCTGCCAATCCTGGGTAAGATATACACCGTTTTGTTCAATGCTGTTCACCGTATCAAGAACATATTTATCTGCAATCCGGTAATCATTTTTAGGAGCAGTAGCATAATTCGACACAAAAAGAAAGACAAGAGATAGTACAGCAATGAGTGTTGTTATATTTCTTTTAATGGTGCTTTTTGCAGAGGAAAAGGTAAAAATAGCGACAGCGATGAGAATTGATTCGAACGCATATGTTGGCAGGTAATAAGCATCTTTATCTTCTGCAATAGTGTAAAGAAGCCCGTATAAAAGATTGAAGAAAACAAGAAGGAGCAGGAAGAGAGTGAGTATTCTTTGTTTGAACAACTGGAATATGCCCAACAGGATGAACAGGAGAAATATATAGTAGAATTGTTCTTTCTGGAGATGAAGATAACTGGATAATTCGTTCAGTACCTGTGAGAAATTTATTGAGATATTGGAACGGTACTGCCAGGCAGAAACATGCCGCGCAAAGCGCTCCCACGTATCAGGATTTCCCCAATTCATAACAGGATCATTAGCTGCGGCAATGAACAGGTAACTGTATACGGAAAGTCCTGTAAAAAATGTCAGCAAGGCAAATAAGAATTTTTTTGATTTCAGGAAAGCAACACCGGTGGTGGAGAACATCAACAGGAATAAAGCAGGACTGACAAGGACGACGGTGACGTGGTGAATACCCAGGCTGACACCATACAGGAATGCTGACAGGTACAGGATACGGTAATTAATGTGCCCGGTGATGATTTTCGTGCGATAATTAGCAATGAGGAAAAATGCAGTAAGTAAAACGAAAAAAAGGTTCATAGAGTATACTTCGGCAATTTCAGCATAGGACCAGAAAGAGTGAGAAAGGGCAAATGCGAGGGATGAAATGATGGCAGGAATAAGGAATGAGTGGCTGGGTAAAGGTTCGGCAGATTTCTTTTTAGGGGGATTCTTTTTTTTCTGTGGCAATGAAATAGTGTAGATTTCGAGGATTTTCACGGTTGTCAGGAAAAGGACGAGAACTGAGAGAGCTGCGAATAAAGCTGAAACAAAATTAATGCGCCAGGCAACATTTCCTAAGGGAATGCGGCTGAAGGGGTGAGCAATTAATAAATAAGCAGGGAAACCTGGCGGATGAGCAACTCCTGAAAAATAAACGGCAGTAATTAATTCACCGCTATCCACGAGTG
>Ga0154622_1195_pt2 | contig 11280 bp, 8 predicted proteins | sample Rifle2008BG13ft_FD_116051 | JGI IMG/M metagenome (GOLD analysis project Ga0154622, IMG submission 116051) | Candidatus Fischerbacteria bacterium RBG_13_37_8
AGCGCCTCCAGCATGTGAAATGAGAATAACATTCTCTGAACAGGTGCATCGCTGAACTTCCAGGTACATCTGACCAAGATTCATTTCTGCAACGGCAAAAAGCTTTCCCTGACTTGCCAGTTCCTTAACGCGTTTTTCGGGAAATGGCCATACTACAATTAATCTGAGTAATCCTGCTTTTATTCCCTGTGCACGGAGCATTTGCACTGCTTTGAGAGCAATCCGGGATGATATTCCATAAGATAAAATAACAATCTCTGCATCATCCGTATAAAGTTCTTCCCATTTTGTTATCTTGTCTGTATTGAGCCTGATTTTATTTACGAGCCTTCTTATCAGTTTATCTTGAGCAATGTGATTCATCACGGGGTATCCTTTTTCATCATGTGTCAACCCAGTAACATGAAAACGATAACCAGTGCCGGCTTTCACCATTTCCGGAATGAGCGTATCTCCGACTGGCTTGAAGGGGAGGAATTGATCCGGCGCAACTGATGTATACGTTCTTGCAACTATTTCTATTTCATCAGCAGGCGGTATTACTACTTTTTCCATCATGTGTCCAACACATTCATCCATCATTACAAATGCAGGTACCCTGTACTGTTCAGCTAAATTAAATGCTAAAATAGTAAGATCGAAACATTCCTGCGGTGAATTGGGAGAAACAGCAATAATTTCATAATCACCATGCGAACCCCATTTTGCTTGCATCATATCAGCCTGACCGGGTAACGTGGGCAATCCGGTTGAAGGACCGCCTCTCTGAACATTAATAAATACGCAAGGTGTTTCCAGTATGCATGCTAATCCAATATGTTCCATCATTAAAGAAAATCCTGGTCCTGAAGTGACGGTCATTGCTTTTGCACCTGCATATACAGCGCCTAAAATTGCAATGGAAGAAGCAATTTCGTCTTCCATTTGAATAAAAACTCCTCCTACCAACGGTATTCTCGCTGCAAATCTCTCTACTACTTCGGTTGATGGTGTTATGGGATAACCAGCAATAAATCTGCATCCTGCGGCTAAGGCTCCTTCACAACAGGCATGATCTCCATCTAAAAAATGCGCTCCTGTTAATACTCCTTTAGGATTTGCTTTCTTCATCTTCATCATCCTTTTTCCCTCCTTTGATTTTTTCACCCCAAATGGCAAACTCGGGACAATACATGCCGCATAAATCACAACCACTGCATTTGTCAAGAAAAACTAATTCCGGAGGATGGTAACCCTTTGCGTTAAACTTCTCCGCTAGCACTAATACTTTCGTTGGGCAAAATTCAATACAAATTTCACATCCTTTGCAATATTCATCCATTACATATACGATTCCTTTGGGTCCTCTGTAAACTTTGATGTTTTTTTCCATTAATTTTGGCATCTCTACCTCGAAAAAGTTAATTTTACTTTTGAAGTTGAGTATTACAATACGCCTTTTTTTTTAAAAAATCAAGTGATAGAGAGTTGTATTATGCAATGAAAATACTTACAATATACACTTCACATTTTGAGAGATTTATGAATGATTTGCAATTCCCGGAAAAAATATTGCTGTCAGCAGGTACTATCCTTTTTTTTGCTATTATGCATTCTGTCATGAATTGCATAGCAAAAAAACGTAATGTTACGCGCTGTCTTAAAAATGCTATCGATGATAAATTGCCTTTTGTCCCGCAACTGGTTTATTTCTATTTCTTTACTTATGTTTTCAATACCGTATGCCTCTTCATTATTATCTACGACCAACCAATGAAAGAATTCCTTACGGTAATTAAAATTTTAATCACTCTTATTATTTCAGGATCTATCTTCTATGTCATATTTCCCGCAATGATTATTAAACCCCGGATAGAAAAACCTGAAGGTATTTCATTAAAATTAGTAGCACTTCACAATAATGGCATTTTGCCGTATAATTCATTTCCAAGCCTGCATGTCGCTTTTAGCGTAATTACGGTATTGCTGGCGTTTCATTTAAATTCATCTTTACGCTATCTCTACCTTGTATTATTATTTCTCATAGCAGGCTCAGCATTACTGACAAAACAACACTATATTATTGATGTAATAGCAGGTTTTATCCTGGCAATTATTCTCTTCGCAATATTTTATTCTATATAGGAGTTGCCCATGCACCTCAAGGGGCACCCAGAAATTATTGTAAATAATAAGAACAAAACTATTTAAAGGGCAGACACGTGGGTCTGCCCCTACAGCAAAGTTCAAGGTTTCCTTGAACTTTGAACTTATTTATGTAGGAGATTGTCATGAAGAAAAAATACGCAGCTATTTTTCTCATAGCTGCTGCAACATTATTACTGGAAGTAACGTTAACGCGAGTATTTTCCGTTATCTTTTTTTCAAACTATGCTTTTCTGATAGTAAGTTCAGCCCTGTTTGGCTACGGAATCAGTGCCGTTTGGTTGTCACTTAGAAAACAAATATCAAATGAATTTGCAGATGCTTTGTTGCAAGCAAGCGGATTCTTCTTCGCCGCAAGTATTATTTTTCTGCTGGTAGTTATTTGCTACCTGCCGTTTGATTTTGAATCAGGAAAATTAAGTGAAAATATTAAATACTTTTTTCTGTATTACCTTGCGGTTATTCTGCCTTTTATATTCTCCGGTGCATTCATTTCTCTCTTGTTTATGCAGCATAGTGAGAAATCAAACACTCTTTATTTCTGGGATTTATTTGGCGCTTCTTTAGGTTCTTTATTAATATTTATATTAATTAAACGGGTAGGAGGCGACGGGCTTTTTTGGATTTGTTGCATTCTTTCATTAAGCGCAATCCTGTTCGTTAGCAAACGAACGGTTGTGCGATTAGCCAGTGTTTTATTGATTGCCATCGTTGGACTGCTTTCTTATTTCTATAATGAACAGTTTGAAATACGGCCTCATATTACCAAACGTATATTCAGCTACTATTATGAAACGAATAAAATCGATTACACGGAATGGAGTTCTCTGACAAGAATTGATGTTGCTAAAAATTATCCCAACTGGATTATATGGATTGATTGCGGTTCTAATCAATCATTTATGCCACATTTAAAAAAAGGTGAAGTAATCAAACAAAAAGCCCCTAAAAATTTTCGTCCATTAATTTATAACCTCCCTTATTATGTTAGAACTGAAGCAAAAACTTTAATAATAGGATTTGGCGGAGGTATGGAATTATCATTTGCCTCGCTCCTCGGTGCTTCTGAGATAGTCGGTGTAGAAATGGATCCAGCAATAATTGATATCGTTCTTAATAGATATAAAGAGGAAACGGGAGTTATATTCCAGGATAAAAAATTCAGGATTCATAATGATGAAGGAAGAAGTTTTCTGAAAGCATCAAAAGAAAAATTCGATATTATTCAACAGGTTCATAATGCAACACCTATTGCTGTTGCATCAGGAGCTTTAAATATCTCCGAAACATTTTTAATGACGACCGAGGCGTTTAGTGATTATCTGGATAAACTAACGGATAATGGCATGTTGTCGCTCTACAGGGATGGCGTGGAACGAATTTTTCCCCTTGCCCTGGAAGTGTTATCCAAACGTGGAAGTCATTATCCCTATAAGCATATCGCAGTTGTCTCAATAGTGGACTACCCAGGTATCGCCGATTTGTTCATGATGAAAAAAACACCCTTCACCCATGAAGAAATTGAAACGATAAAAAAACTTTGCAAAAGATTTAAGTGGAATATTTTTTATTTGCCTGATGAACCTAATAAATACAAGCATTTTGTACCTTTTTTAACCCTGGCAAGCATCAGGGAAGTTCAAAAAAAATCGGGCGTTTACCTTGATCCTCCAACTGATTCTAAACCTTTTTTTAAACGATGGCTTCCCTTATGGTCTTCCACAATAAAAGATCCTTCCTATTTTGCTCCGGAAGCAGTAAAAATGATTGAAGCAACCTCGAAGAAAATTAAATATATTTTTCTGATCATTTTAATTGAAGGAGCAATAATGGCGGTATTTTTCATTTTTATTCCGTTGATGAAATTTACAAAATTTCGCATGCTTGTCAATAATAAATCTGTTCTTGGCTATTTTGCCGGCTTGGGATTAGGCTTTATTTTGCTTGAAATTGTCTATATGCAAAAATTTATTCTGTATCTTGGACATCCCAGTTATTCAATAACATTCATTCTATTTTCCCTGCTTCTTTCTGCCGGTGCAGGAAGTTTTCTGTCAGGTTATTTTGCGGAAAAGCATGGATTCCGCAAAATACTGAGAATAGCATTTCCTGCAATAATAATCATTATTTTATTATCGACGATGCTGTTGGGTGTTCTCATGGAACATACCATACAATTTCCTTCCATGGTAAAATTCTGCATATCGTTTTTGTTTATATGCGTGTTGGGATTATTTCTTGGAATGCCGTTTCCTGCCGGAGTACATCTTGTAGGATTGAAGGAGAAATCACTTGTTGCATGGGCATGGGGGATAAATTCTTATGCAACAGTTTTAGGTTCAGTATTTGCCTTGATACTGGCAATTACGTTTAATTTTCATGTTGTTATGATTGTGGCTGCTCTTTGTTATTGTATGTCATTTCTTGTTTCGTCCCGCTTATCGCGTATGGAATCGCCATAAAAAATAGCGTCACCATAAAGATCTCGGAATCACCAAAATTATATTCAAAAAGCCCGGAAATTAAAAACGCTACGATTACTGCAATTGCACCGCCAATCAGGTCAGGGTATAGTTGTTTCTTTTTATAAAATAGCACCATGGCATCATAAAACCATTTAATATACAGGCTAAGCCAGACAAGCAGACCGATCAATCCTTTATCAACTGTTATTTGCAGTATATTATTGTGAAGATGCGGAATATTCCAATTTTTATCGATTCCTTCTGCAACGTAGTGTTGAAGATTTTCCCGCAACGTACCGGGTCCAATTCCAAGTAGAGGATGAGCTTTTATAATATTTACGGCAATAATTGCCATGTAAATGCGCTCTTTGTTGGTCGTGTCTTTTGTACTGAAAATACTGCGGAATCGATTTGATATCTTCTCAGGCATAAATGGATATGAAATGATGCCAAACAAAAGTAGAAGAATCAATACAATGAGCACAAGCTTCCTTGAATGAAGAAACGTTAAGGCAAGGATGCCAAAAAATAATCCTACCCAACTACTCCTGGTTAGCGTTAATATGATTATATAAAAAAAGAGCAAAGCAGAAAAAAGATAAAGCCATTGATATTTGTTCGATTCTCCTTTACTATATCCGGGAGAAGACTCCTCAGAATTTTCAAAAACTTCGTGTCTTTGTGCCTCTGTGTCTTTGTGCCCAGCCGAAGATATTTGAAATTTCAAATATCTTCGGCTGGCTTCTTTCCAGATTAATTTCGCAAGTAAAATGAGAAGAATCATCATCATAAAACTTGAAAACGTCATCCAGCTTGAGATAAAACCATGAAGTCTTTTTTCTAAACCGCCTTCCCCAAGAAAGAAGTGCCGGAAAAGTGCATAAAAACAATTAATAACGCCGCCAGCAATAAAAAAATTAAAGTAGAGACGTACCCTTTCCGGATTGGTCAGCGCTTGAACACCAAAGAAAAATATCAAACAGAGAAAAATATGTTTTGCATGGGAGATACTGGTTACAGGATCTAACGAAAAAATAATTGCCAGGATGCTTACTATTACGTATACGGCAATAAAGAGATCAAGGGGACTTCTTCTTATTTTGAACATGTCAGGTTTTTTGATGATACCATAGATCCATAAGAACGCTACCAGTGAAAGGATAATCTGGGAAAAAGCGATAGAAAAACTGCAGGCAAGAAAATATAATGCAAGAAGATAATGAATCTTCAGGAAGGAAAAAAATTTATATTCAATTAAGTCTTCAGTGTTATTGTGCATTGTCGTCAATAACAGCTTCATCAATAAGCATGACCGGTATATCATCGCGGACAGGGTATTTTCTGTAACATTTATCACAAATGAGCCATGCATTATCATTACTTAAACGGACTCCTTCTTTACATAAAGGACATGCCAGGATATCAAGGAGTTCTTTATCTATCATTACTCATAACCTCCGTATTAGTAACTAAATTCACGTTATTGTATCATGTTATCTTTGAAAAGCATAGAGAATGAGTGGAATATGTCCTTTGTAAACAAGTTCAAGGTTCAACGTTCAAAGTTCAAGGTTTCCTTGAACTTTGCCGTAGGGGCAGACTTATGCGTCTGCCTTTTTTAAAAATACCATTCAGAATATTTACTCTCATCTCTGGGTGTCCTGCAAGGGGAATGAGAGAATCTTTTATGAATAATGATCAATGGACAATGGTCAGGAGGGGCGAACATAAGGTCCGCCCTTAGTTATTTTCGAAAAGCGGTAATGTGTTGTGAAGAACGCATTTTAAATTTTTGCTAATTAAGCTACAATAGATAGTGTTCTTGGCAAACATTCTATAGCGCATTGTCATTATGAGCTTTGCGAAGCAAAGCAGAATGATCCCTGACGGCGCAAAAAGAAGCATGAAAGTTAGGGATTATTATGTTCCGCAGGCGCGGAACTCATAATGACAAAAGGAGCTAATGCAGTGGATAAAAAGAATGCAGTGAAGAAATTAAAACATCTGATTGAACAAATTAACTACCATAACTATAGGTATTACGTGCTCGATGATCCGATTATATCAGACTATGAATATGATCAATTAATGAATGAATTGATGGAAATGGAAACTGCGTTTCCTGAGCTTGCGACGGAGGATTCGCCAACCAAAAGGGTGGGAGCACCACCGCTGGATGAATTTAAAAAAGTGAAGCATCTGGTCCCCATGATAAGTCTTGCTGATGCTTTCGATAAGGATGAAGCATTGGAATTTGATGAAAGAATTGCAAGAATGCTCGGTTCAAACGAAGATAGGGTATATTGCGCAGAACCTAAAATAGATGGATTATCAGCAGCATTGCTTTATGAAAATGGAAAATTAATCCGTGGAGCAACTCGCGGTGACGGCACAGAAGGTGAAGAGGTAACAGTAAATATCAGGACAATTAAAATGGTTCCATTGCGATTATTAAATAAGACACAATATTCTTTACCCTTGCGTTTTGAAGCAAGAGGCGAAGTCTACATGACAAAAAATGATTTTAAGAATCTTAACGAGATACGTCAAAACAATGGCGAACCTTTGTTTGCAAATCCGAGAAATGCCGCCGCTGGTTCAATAAGACAATTAGATTCACAAATAACAGCATCAAGAAAATTAAAAATGTTTTTTTGGGGAGCAGGTGCATTAGAAAAAACTGAAATGAAAAGTCAGTGGAAACTATTGCAGGCATTGAAAGCGTGGGGATTTAGAATTAATCCATTGATAAAATTATGCCGGAATATTCATGAAGTACTTGATTATTATGAACATATAATGGAACAAAGAGATGATCTTGATTATGAAATAGATGGCATTGTAGTAAAAGTGAATTCACTACTTTTACAGGATGAATTAGGAAATACCACGAGAGCGCCTCGTTGGGCAATTGCTTATAAGTTTCCTGCACGCCAGGTCACTACGAAGATAAATGATATTATTATTCAGGTAGGGCGCACCGGCACGCTTACCCCGGTAGCGGTTCTGGAACCGGTAGCAATAGGTGGAGTAACAGTTAGCAGGGCGACCTTGCATAATATGGATGAAATTGAAAGAAAGGATATCAGAATAGGTGATTGCGTGCTTGTTGAACGTGCAGGCGATGTCATTCCTGAAGTTGTGAAATCGATAGCTGAAAAGAGAACAGGTAACGAACAAGTATTTGTCATGCCGGAACAATGTCCTGTATGTTCTGCCGCTGTTATTAAGGAAGGAGCGGTACATCGATGCACAAATATTTCCTGCCCGGCTCAGGTGAAAGAAAGCATACTGCATTTTGTGCAACGCTCCGCTATGAACATCGATGGCCTCGGTGAAAAAATTGTAGAACAATTTCTGAAGAATGCTATTATCAAAGATGTGGCGGATATTTATTCGATCAAGAAAGATGACATTGTCAAACTGGAAAGATTTGCAGAAAAATCTGCAACCAATATCATAGCGGCAATTGAAGCGAGCAAAAAACCACCGCTTGAAAAATTTCTTTTTGCACTGGGTATCCGGCAGGTAGGTATACATATGGCAAGAGTACTTGCGCGGCAATTTGGCTCGCTTGAAAAACTGCAGACAGCAAACGAAGAAAAACTTCTCGGTATTAAAGAAATAGGTACGGAAACAGCCAAAGCGATTAAAGCATTTTTCAGGGAAGAAAAGAATGAGAATGTCATAAAAAAACTTCTTGATTCAGGCATAGAGATCAGAGAAGAAAAACGTGAACGAGAACCGAGTATTCTTTCCGGGAAAATATTCGTTTTTACTGGTACCCTTGAAACATTGAGCAGGCAAGAAGCCCAGGAGATGGTTGAAAACCTGGGTGCAAAAGCAAGCTTAAGTGTCAGTAAACAAACAACCTATGTAGTAGCTGGTAAAGATGCCGGCTCAAAATTAGAAAAAGCAAAAACATTAGGAGTAACCATATTAAGCGAGAAGGAATTTCTCACTTTAATTGGGAAGTAAAAACAATTAAGAGCGAACAAAGATGAGTGTCGTTAAACAATATCTATTGCAAGAAGTACAGAAGGGAAGTTTTCCTGGATTTACCTATTTAATAGGGCATCGAAACAGCATTCTGGAACAGGGATACGGTGGGTTTAAAAGCATAACACCCGTTAAGGAAAAGATGTCGAAAAATGTCATTTATGATGTTGCCTCACTTACGAAACCACTGGTAACAGCAGCCATTTTTATAAAACTCTGCGAAGAAAAAATTGTACGGATTAACAATACGATAGAAACATACCTGCCGGTAATGAAAAAAATCAGCAGCGGCGCTATCACACCTGCGGATTTATTAACGCATTCATCCGGAATAACTGCCTGGCACCCAATGTATGTTTATGGCAGCAGTATTGAAGAATACATGGATGCAATAGCAGGAATGAACCTTGAATATGCTGCGCGAAAGGATGTCAAGTATAGCTGCATTGGATATATTATACTGGCAGGAATTATTCACAAAGTAACGGGAAAATATGTAGAAACATTATTTAAAGAACTTGTAACAGATAAATTGAACTTGAAAAACACCTTTCTCTATTGCCGGAAAGATAATCTCCAGAAAATCGCTCCCACCGAACAGGGAAGTGAATATGAAAAGATGCTTGTTCAAAACATGGGAAAACAATTTAACAGGTGGCGGAATTATATGATGCGAGGAGAGGTGCATGATTGCAATTCCTATTATGCGAACGGTCAAACGGGGAATTCCGGCTTGTTTAGTACCGCCACAGAATTGTTTGCATTGACCCAATTATTTCTTGAGGAAGGATTATTGTTTTCCCAACAGTCGCTAAAGTTATTTTATGAGAATAAAACACAGTTTAGTGAAGAACACTGGAGTTTAGGCTGGAAATTGATTACCAGCAAAGATTCAACAGGAAAACCACTGTCAGGCAAAGCTGTCGGACACTCAGGATTTACCGGCACAAGTCTCTGGATTGAACCGGAACAAAAAAATGTTTATATTTTATTGACAAATAGAATACATCCTCGCGTAACGAATGTTGACATGAATCAGATAAGACGCAATTTTCATCGACTTTGCAGTCAGGCTAAGTACCTTCAAGATTGAAAACAAAATTATTACCTGAAGGACGGTATTATGAATAAAGAAGAAAACATTGAAAGAATAGTAATTGCAATGATTTGCGTAACATTTTGCGCTATCCTCATTGCACTTTTTAAAGGCTCTGCCGTTACCTATTTGAAAGAAGGTATGCAAATACCATCATTTTCTATCTACAGTCTTGGTGGAAAAGAATTCAGCAAGGAAAATTTCAAAGGTAAGGTAGTATTAATTAATTTTTGGGCTTCATGGTGTAAGCCTTGTATAGAAGAATTTCCCCTGCTTATACGTCTCCGGAATAAATTTTCTGCCGATAAAATGGAAATGCTGCTCGTAAATATTGGAGAAAACAATGAGGAAATAAGAAAATTTTTGCAGGACAATAAGTTTGATATACCTGTTTACAGAGATCCAAGAGCACAAATGTCTAAACAATTTGGCACATTTAAATATCCGGAAACTTATATTGTAGACAAAAACGGCGTACTAAGAAAAAAAGTTATCGGACAGCTTAACTGGGTCGAAGATGATATACTACCTTTCATGGAAGGATTGTTAAAAGAAAAATGATTAAATTGTCATTTCGTCTCTTCATAGTAAAATTCTTGCATTTTCGGCAAGAAAAAATTGTTCAAGGTTCAAGGTTCAAAGTTCAAGGTTCGTGGAAACTTCGCATTATTAATCATTTTGGATTCCGACTTGTTCGGGATAGGATCTATTAAAAAAAGCAGGCGGAGAGAAATTATGTATGCTGTCGAAGATACTATCGTGGCTGTTGCTTCGGGAAATCAAAAAGCTCCTATTGGAATAATTAGAATAAGCGGAGACAAAACGCTTTCAATTCTAAAGACTATTTTTCACTCCAAAACCGATCAAATAATTCCCGAGAGACAGATGAAAGAAGGATGGGTAGTAGAACCTGTTTCAAAAAGGAACCTTGATGAAGCACTTATTGTATTTTATAAAGGACCCAGGTCATACACACGGGAGGATATGGCGGAGTTATTTACACATGGAAATCCTTTTATTATGAATGAAATAGTTGCTGTTTGCCTTCAACAGGGAGCACGTCTTGCAGAAGCCGGTGAATTCACCTACAGGGCGTTTGTAAAAGGACGAATTGACCTTGTGCAGGCGGAAGCAATACATGAATTGATCGAGGCTGAATCTCTCTATGGAGCAAGAGAAGCCTTGAAGAAGATGGAAGGACGATTCAGCAGGTGGCTCAGTGAAATTAAACATGAATTATTGCAGGTGATTGCTGATATAGAGGCAGATATTAATTTTGCCGATACAGATCAGATGGAACAACCAGCTGATTATCAAAATCAGCTCAAGAATGTAAGTGCGCAATTGAGAAATGTAGTGCAAAATTATCGTCAAAGGCGGCATATTTCGGAAGGCATTAAAGTAGCTATTTTAGGTAAACCCAACGTAGGAAAATCGAGTTTATTTAATGCGCTATTGGAAAAGGAGCGTTCGATAATTACGAGAATAGCAGGAACCACACGGGATTACATATCAGAGAGGATATATATTGAGGGATTGCCAGTCACGCTTTATGATACGGCAGGAATACGAGAG
>Ga0154622_1111_pt19 | contig 11215 bp, 5 predicted proteins | sample Rifle2008BG13ft_FD_116051 | JGI IMG/M metagenome (GOLD analysis project Ga0154622, IMG submission 116051) | Candidatus Fischerbacteria bacterium RBG_13_37_8
AGAAAAAGCACCTTCGGGTCTTACATTATATAAATATGCAGTCTAATATTTACAAAGGAGTCACCCATGCCCCTAAAGGGGCACCCAGAGATGAGAGTAAATAATTGAAACGATAACATACAAAGGGCAGACACACGGGTCTGCCCCTACACCTTATTTACAATGGAGGTAATGCACTATGATGACAATTAGCGAAGCTATTAAAACCGCTTTGGAATTCGAAAACAAAGTGTATAATAACTATCAGCAAGCCCAGCAAAAAGCAAAAGATCCTACCGGACAAAAAGTATTTAAAACACTTGCAGAAGAAGAAAAAGGACATATTGTCTATCTTGAACACAAGCTTGAAGAATGGGGAAAATCTGGTCATGTTACACCTGGTGTTTTAAAAACGGCTGTCCCAGATAAAGAAAAAATTAAGCAAGGCGTAAAGAAACTTGCTGAACGCATGAAGACAAACCAGGATTGTTCTGCAGAACTGGATCTTCTGCGTGTTGCACTAAAATTAGAAGAAGAAACATCTTCATTTTATAATCAAATGGTACGGGAATTATCTGCAGAAGGCCAAACTTTTTTTGCCCGGTTCGTAGAAATAGAAGAGGGTCACCTTGCAATTGTTCAAGCTGAAATCGATGCATTAACTGGTATGGGATTCTGGTTCGATATGCAGGAATTTCAACTCGAATCAGAATAAATTATAATTCCTATGACTATCTCGAAAAGTCGGAGCCCAAATTACAAAAGAGTATTCTTTGCGAGTTCTGCGAAGCAGAATGAAGCAATCCCGCAATTCTCTGCTTCTTCAGTCCATACGGGTTTGCCGCGCTTGCCTATTGCAAGCTCGTAAAAGATTATTTAAGGTCCAACATTGCCAGTCGTGTCGACTGCTTTCACTTTATAAAACATAAGCGGTCCTGTGGAAGGTTTAGTGTCTGCAAAAGTGACAGGATTCGTAGGGGGAGAAGAAATCTGACCGATCATGCTGGATGGAATAAGTGGGAAGGTAGAATTGTTTCCTCTGAATATTCTGTATCTGTTCACATCTGTCTCAGGAACTTTGTTCCATTTGAGAAGCACTCCGCCGGTCGTTTTCTCTACGAGAATATCCTGGACTTCACTGGGAGGTGTCTGGTCAGTAGGATTTACGGTGAAAACTCTTGTAAGGGAAGAATTTGATTGTCTGAATCCGTCATACGTTAATGCAGTCCAGAAATAATTTCCGTTCGGCAAACCTTCCGGGAATATATCATCTACTTGAAAATTATAGGTTGCTACCTGAGTGGAGTCATAACAAATAGTATTCCATCCTTTTGGTGAGTATGCGCCATTATGAATAGAGAGATTATTGCCGTCTTCCAATTCAATTTTGAAACGGAAGCAGTTGGTGTAGGAACTTGATGAGGAGAATTGAAATTGCGGCTCACGTGTATTAAGCGTAGCACCGTTTGGCGGATTTATTAATGAAGGGACATTCGGTGTGCTATAGGCATAGCTGACTCTCAGCACATGATCTGTGTTTGTTTGATTCTGACAGGTTGAAACTAAATCCGGGAGCAAGTCATTGTTGAAATCAGCCGTATCCATGTCAGTACAAATGAATCCTGAATCAGAAGTAGCAGGATTCCATTGGACGCAATCCCAGTTGTAAGTACTCAGACCCAAATTTGTGGTGTTGCGGGCAACAAGGTCCGTGCGTCCATTTAAATCAATATCCAACGCTATTGCCCGGCTTATATTATTGCTTGCAATAGGACTTTGAATAGGTGACCAGGTCCATTCACTGCCGCTCAACACGTGACGAAAAATTGCAATGCCTGAGTCCAAAGATGATGCAACGATATCCCAATGCTCATCATTTTCATTTGGCAGGCATGTGGTGAAACGTGGAGAGTATACTCTTTGACATTGGATGCTTGTATTGATTTGATAAGTACCCCATTGCGTACCGCCATTCATTTGATAATAGTGTGTTAATCCATGAGGTCCGGATAATGAATAACTGCATCCTACTACATCAACGAATCCGTCTTCATTGAAATCTTTGGCTACTATACTGCGTGTATTTCGCCCGTCTCCAAGTGTACCACACTGTACCCAGGTCCAGAGGGTCGGTGGAGAAGCTGGTAGCCCACACCACAACTGTATTGCGCCCTCCATTGCTGCAATAATATCATTAAATCCATCATTATTAATGTCCACAACAACTACTTCATTATAATTATTTCCCGTGCCGGATAATCCATTGGATATCTCTTGAAATACACAAGTTGCTATTTGCAGCCATGCTCTTATGCCATACGCTCCTGCATTTGCCCGGCGTATAGCAACAACATCAAAAAACCTGTCATTATTTATGTTGACTATTATAGCATCTTCATATGCTCCTTCTGCCAAAGGAGTGCATTCAGGTTCCCATTTACCTTCACCATCAGTTTTGAATATTTTTACCTCGCTCTGATTATCGGATGGATTTAAGTCTTCAACTGTAGCAATAATCATCGGTCCAGTCGTGTCAAGATCCGGCCCCAAGAAAGGAGCAAATGCTTCCATGCCATCAGTGCCACCATACACGTTGGTGCCTGAAAATTTCATTCCTGCAAATATGGTAAATTCAGGAAATGAATCAATATCTACCGGATACCAGCCTGAAAAATTGAAAGTATTAGGAGAAGTCTCAAGATAGGCTTTTACGCCCTTATCTCCTGAAGTGGCATTAAAATCAGCTCCGGCTAAATCATTCTTACCATCACCATTAATATCACTTGTTGAGAGGGATGGAAAATTTCCTTCAGTAACGGGCGGAGTATCGGCATACCAGAAATATGTTTTCGGTTCCGGACATTCCTTTACTGCGGGATTTATGGCTGGCGGACAGGGCATGTTCGGATTATCTATGTAATATTGTCCACGCCAGACCTTAATTCCATTTGATGAGGTGCCTGCTGCAATATCCAAAATATTATCATTATGAAAATCCGAAATAACAACATAAAGATAAGTACCGGGAATAAGCAACGAATCAAGAGGATCAGATACATTAAATTCTTTAAACCATAACCAATCAATTGTGCCTCTTGTTCCATACCATACTTCAATTCCATAGGCATTGTCAGGTCTTTCAGTGGGTACTCCTGAAGCAATAAGATCAGGAAAAAGATCATTATTTATATCGGCTGATGCTATAGATTTGTAGTTTCCATGAGAAGGCAGAATGTCGGATTGCCCACTTGCACCGTTCTGTAATCTCCATTCTGGTGAAAAATTGCCGTTTTTATCATCCATGTGACAACCATCGACATCTGCAGCTAAACTACGGAATAACACATCTATTCCTCCGTCTTTACTTGCTGCTAAATCGAGGGAGCTGTCTAAATTGAAATCAGTACTGATTACCTGCGTATAGTAACCATTCCCTGGAAGCCCAGGCACTACTTCCAACTCCCAGCTTCCCTGGCAGGTGTCATTGTTGAAAATATACCCTGCCCACCGGTATACTTTGATGCCATGTCCTGGGTCTGTATTATCCGTTACAATGATATCCAAACCATTAGGAAATGGAATTTTCATGCCGTCACAGTCATTCATTGGCACGCATCCGTAATCCTCCAGAACTTGATTAATGTTTGCTAATGCAATACTGTTAAATGAGCCAGCTGGAGCAGGATTGAAATTATTTGCCGGTTCCCATATAAATGTCCCGCTGATAAAATTGTGCAACCATGCTCCAATAGTTGTTCCAGATCCTACTAAATCTGTAGTTCCATCATAATTAATATCCCCTGCTGCAAGTGAACGATATGTGCCAGTAGAGGTTATAATCTCGGGTGTCGGATTCCATCCGGAAGGCGTTCTATACCATATTTGAATGCCTCCTGATGTCGGCGCCGCCGCTATATCGATCAAATTATCCCAGTTGAAATCTGCCGCCACAACAGCACGATATGCTCCCGAAGCGCTCGGACTTTCTTCATACCAATTTAACCATTGACCAAATAGGGATGTACTGAAAAATAGTATCCCTAACAATATGCCAATACCTATTTTTTTATACATGATATCCTCCTGTAAAATCAGTGAACAGTGGTTAGAATAAATCGAGCATGAATGTTTTGACCGCAGTACATGGTCACTGTTACTTTTATTCTTTTTATTGTTCGTAAAAACATAGTGGATTCCTGCTATCCTGTATTTTGATAAGCCTGCTATTATTGCTTCCTTGCTTAATAAAATAATTTTACTCTTCATTATAAACTACCTGATAGTAATAATCAATATTCATTCCAATTATTCCTGACAGAAACACAACCATTGTGAAAATGATGAACAGAGCTATTTTCCCAATTATTTCACCAGCATTCAGATAATCACCGACCGCAGGATTTATCAAAAAAAGTATAAAAATTACACATTAATCCGTATATAATTTACATATTACTGATATTGGGTAGTGAAAATGATAAGGTGAGATGTTGATTTTTATGGTGGTATGATTTTATAATCAGTGATTGATGGATATTATTAATTTGCAGCAGGTAACAGGAAGAAATAAGTGAGAAGGTACATGGCTGAAGATTATGGAATATTTATACCGGATTGTTTGAAGGTAAGGTTAAGCAGAAAGGGTGCGTCGGTTAAATTTCTTGAGAAGAGGGAGGGGGTGATAGTATTTTCTGACATATCGGGTTTTACCAGTTTAACGGAGAAGTTAATGTTAACGGGGAGAGAGGGGTCGGAGGAGTTAACGTTTCTCATCAATAAATATTTTGACCGTATGATCAAGGTAATATCTTTGCATGGTGGGGATATTATAAAATTTGGAGGAGATGCATTACTTTGTTATTTCAAAGGTCCCCAGGGTAGAGTCAAGGCTCTGCAAGCAGTAGGGAAGATGATGAGTATTGTGAAGAGGGAATATGTAAATGTACCTACTTCTGCAGGAAAATTTACCATATATATGCATTGTGGAGTGAGTTTGGGTGAATTTTGGGAATGCGCAGTAGGAGAGGAGTATCATCAATTAGAGTATTTATTGTTTGGTGAGCCGATAGTACAAGCATTGCATCTTGCGGATTGTGTATTGGCTGGTGAAATTGGTTTGGATAAGGAGTTGCAAAGTATCTTGACTGATCATTTTAAAAGTGACTGTAGTGCGGAACAAGATTTCATAAGAATAAAAAATCTAAGAGGGAAATCAGTTGTTGGTTCACGCGCAAAAGTATTGCCGGTTGATACATTTACGGGATTACACATTCAGCACTTTATTCCAAAATCGATACGTGATTATTTACATAAAACAGATTATATAGGAGAGCATCGCAGGGTAGGCATATGTTTTATAGAATTAACGAGTGCATTAGCTATTTTAATGCAAATAAGAGAGAGAATGAAGGATGAAAAGGAGGTAGCACATTATTTTATAGAGATATTATCACGGATTTATCATGCAATTGCAGGAACGGTGGAATATTATGGAGGCACGTATTTAAAAACTGACACATCAGGAAAAGGTGAAAAAATAATATTTTTATTTGGTGCACCTGTAGCTCATGAGGATGATGAGCGCAGGGCATTGGAAGCTACTTACCGGGTAGTAGAACAATTGAAGCAGGTGCATAAAGTATTTAAAGAGGAGATGAAGACAGACAAGGATCTTTTTGCCATAAAATGTGGATTAAATGCTGGCAATGTATTTTGGACATTGGTAGGAAATGAAGTGAGAAGGGAATGGACGGTAATGGGGGACAGTGTAAATTTATCGGCGAGGCTCATGAGCATATCGAAGAATTGGGCAGTAACGGTGCAGGGAAAATTAATGAATCAGCTTACCGATTATGAATGGGAATATGTTGGTTGTTATAAAATAAAAGGGAAGCAAAAATCATTAGATATTTATACGTATGCAGGAGACAAGACCGAATCGAAAGTCTCGGTTTCGAAACAGGAATTGATAATCGGCAGGGAGGGGGAATTAGCTATTTTAGAACGTTGTGCAGACAAGGTGAGCCAGGGCAGTAAACAACTTGTTTCCATAAGTGCGGATGCGGGCATGGGCAAAACTTTGCTTTGTGATAATTTCATTAAGAAATGCAGGGAGCGCGATGTCAATTTATATATGGTCACGTGCCAGGCATATGTGATGGGGGAACCATATTATGGTTGGAAGCAGTTAAGCAAGCAAATTTTTGCATCCAATGCAGTTGATGGTAATAAACCGAATGAAGTGGAGCGCTTTTTAAAACAAAATGTGGGCGAATTTAAAAAATGGATACCAGTAATTAATGATCTCCTGGAGACGACAATAAAGGAAAACGAATTAACGGAAAGGCTTGAACCGAGAACAAGAAAAAACAAGTTGTTTGAGTTGCTCAGCAGATTGCTCGTGAAACTATCCATCGCAAAACCTGTAGTAATAATATGCGACGATGCTCATTGGATGGATGGTGGTTCTCTTGAATTTATAGAATATTTATTTTCATCACCTGTTCATTTACAAGCAATGATAGTATTATCTAACAGGAAAGAGCTTGATGTGGATTGTTTTCGAAAATTCGATTCCTTTGTAGAAATAGCGCTTCATAAATTTAAAGAGGCAGAATCATACCGATTAATGGATAGTATCATGGGTATGGATGAAAAACTTAGCGACCTCAAGCAAACGATTAGCACAAAAGCTCAAGGAAATCCATTATTTATTAAATTACTTTCAGAAAATCTAATTTCACAAACTGGCGTTTCTTCAAAAGATTTAACTGTCCCGGATACTATTTCTTCAATGTTTTTGTCGATAATCGACCAGTTGGTGGACGAACAGAAATTATTTTTAAAATTAGCGTCTATTATTGGCAAAACATTTAATGCAGATGATATGGCAACGATATTTTCAAAGGAACTGCAAAGCATTCAGGTTAATTTTGTTGTAGATATTCTCAAGAAGAATGATTGGTTGTTGAAAGAAAGTGATAATCAGTATTCATTCAAGTATCCTCTCATGCAGGAAGTTGCTTATGAAAGCATGCCATATTCTTATAAAAGAACATATCATGCCAGGATTGCTTCTTATTTTGAAAATAAAACAAGGGACCCCCATAAAATAATAGAATACCTTGCTTTTCATTATTTCAGGAGTTCAAATGCAATCAAAGCAATAGAACATTTACTTACTGCTGCTGATAAATCACAGCGTCTTTATATATTGAATCAAAGTAATCAATATTATTCAGATATAATGGAACTTGTTGAAAAAATCAAACAAAAAAGATACTCGGATTATTTTTTTGAACAAATTCCAGCAAGAGACATTTTGAAAGAATTTGAATTTAACGCATTAGCAAAATGGGGAAAGGTATTGTCACAAATGGGCAGAATGAAAAATGCTATTGAAAAGTTCAACAATGCCATTAAAAGAGGCAAACATCATGCAGATGTTAATGAATTGATAATGCTTAAAAATAAAATGGCGCATAGCTATTTTGTCGTTGGACAGCTTAAAATTGCTTCAAAGTTAGCACAATCTTCTCTCAGTGAGGCAAAAAGACTGAATTATTTTGAAGGTATTGCAGGAAGTTATAATATACTGATTAATTTGCAGTATATGCAGAAAGATTTCAAGTGTGCATTGAGGTTTGCGAAACATGCTATCTCCTATGCAAAAAAAACATCCTCACCTGCTCTATTGGCTGATATTTATTCGAATACTGGTATTATATATTGGTCTATGAACAGGATAAGTGATGCAATATGCTATGCAAAGAAATCACTTAATATAAGAGAAAAAATTAAAGATAAATATGGAATTGCTACGAGTTATAATAATATAGGTGTATGTTATTTCCATAAAAGAAATTACAAGAAAGCTCTCCTCTATTATAAAAAATCATTGAAACTGCATGAGTATCTTGATGATTTATATGGTACAGCCTGGAGTCATAACAATATAGGAGAAATATTATTTGAATCCGGCAAATTAAATGATGCATTCAAGCATTTCAAGTATTCAAATACCCTAGCTATTGAGTATGGGGATAAATCATTAGAAGCCATAACTCACTTGTTTCTCTCTTCTATTTTTTTCAGAAAGCGCGAGCAGGAGAAAGGACTAGAGCATTTTAATATAGCAGTTGAAACCGCCAGCAAATTAAATCAAAATGAAGAATTAATGATAGCATATTATTGGATAGTGCATTATTTTATTTCAGTTGACCAAATGCATGCCTCGTGTGATTATTATGAAAAACTTAAGGATATATTGTCCTTGCTAGACAAGGAAGCATTTTATTACCTGTTATATTCACATCGCATAAAAGACCTGGATCTTTGTCATTGTGAGTTTGCCGGAGGCAAACGTAACAATCCCTAATGGGGTATAATTATCACTCCGCTATGGATTATTACGTCCCGCTGGCGCGAGACTCATAATGACCATGACTCATGGATTTTTTCCCCAAATTGTTTTATTATGTGAGTCTATAGAACAATGGCAAAAGTAGCATTTGTAATCACTCCAGAATATACCCGTACCATGCCACACCTGGGCATAGCCTATCTGCGTGCCATTGCCTCTCAACATGGTCACGAAACCCGGTATTTTGATTTATCTGCTAAGTACAGGTTAGAAAGCTTTTTTGCTTCAATCCTTCATTCCTGGATTAATACCTATTCCAAACGAACTCGTATGCAAACACTCTTTGCATTTCTTCCTTCGATTGTTGCTTATTTCGAACCCCCGCCTGATATGAATCAAAATACACGTATGCTGTTTCTTTTGCTTAAATCTGAATCCGAAAAAATGGCAACCGAAATCCTGGAATATCAACCTGACATAGTATGTTTTTCTATATTTGACACTACATTATTTTTATCATTAAGTGTTGCACGGGAATTAAAAAAACGAAATAATTCCCTGAAAATAATTTTTGGCGGTCCATTTTTAAATGATAAAAGAGTGCAGGATTTCGTCCTGCTTTTTAATGATTGCATAGATCATATTGTAGTCGGAGAAGGAGAAGAAATAATCAATGACCTTATAGAAAATAGCATTCCTTCTCAAAATAGAATAATTTGTACAGAGGCAATTAGCAGCCTTGATAATTTGCCGTTTCCTGTTTTTGATGGATGCGATTTTGAGATGTATAAAAAGGTAATGTACACCGAAAAAAACTGGCGCGGTCTTGCAGTCATCGATGAAAAAATTTTACCATTGATGGCTATGCGCGGTTGTCCTTTTAATTGTGCTTTCTGTGATCATCATGTAGTCTGGAAGGAATACCGAAGCAGGAGGGTTGAAAATGTTATTAAGGAAATAATACATGAACAGGCAACTTATGATTGTCATGTATTCCGGTTTAATGATAGTCTGATTAATTCAAATCCTAAGTGGTTAAAAGCATTATGCCAGGCTATTCTCGATAATGACTTGCGAATATATTGGTATGCACATTGCCGCGCAGATATGCTGAATGATGATCTTGCCCGACTCATGTACAGGGCAGGCTGCCGGTACCTTAAATTTGGTATTGAAAGCGCCTCTCAACCTGTATTGCGGCTTATGAATAAAAAAATTACTCCTGAATCAGCGCTCAAAGCGATAGAGTCAGCCAATCATGCAAATATTAAAACCAGGGCAAGTTTTATTTATGCCTATCCTGGTGAAACTGCTCAGAATCTCCAGGAAACTGTCGATTTCCTGAAACAATGCGGTAATAAATTTTACGGTGTGAGAATATATAGTTTCATTTTCATGCCGGGAACCCCTTTAGAACTCGAAGCATCTTTACACAATGTGACGCTCCATAATTTCAGCTCAACAAGTCAAAAGTTTGCATCTGCGCTTGGACAAATACCTGAAACATGGTCTCATCCTGTTATTAACGAAGAAGTTATTGCTCAACGTGATGAACTGGTGCAGCCTGTCGTTAAAGCTATTAATCAAATTCATAAAAATTACCTGCCCTACATGTTTTCCGAGCTCATAGAATCGAAGATAAATAATAATACGCTATTTGAATTTATAAAATCAGCTGTTCTTAAATTAAAAGAAACTGATACCTCACCAGATACTGTCAAGATTTATGCGAGCAGTGGCGCTACTTTTGTACTTTCAAAAAAATGCTATTCATTATTTCAAGAAATTACCAGTGCTACTTTTAATGACCTAAAAACGATAATCATGAATGAAGAAAATCTTGTCTCCCATGAAGCTTCAGTACTGATTATCGGTCTCATCAGCTCGGGCATGCTGAAACTCAAAAAATAACTGACCTACTTCTTAAAACGTGCAGCCTGACTCCATGCAATGCAATAAAATAAAAATGAAAGAATTACCACGATTTTAAAACCAAACGATAGAGCAATTGCTATCGAGAGCATGGAGCCTACCACAGTCATATATGCATTAATTGCCCATGCCCAGCCAACCAGTGTCTTAGATTCATTTTGGATAAGGTACAAACCGGTTGGAAAAGGCATGCCCAGGAGTGTGCCAAGCATGAAAATAAATACAAATGTAATGATACCTTTTATTATAATTGGCAATGAAATAGTAGCATTGATTAAAGGATTTATTAAGAAAATATGAGGCAGGATGGCAATAAGCAAAAAGCTAAAAATATATTTAATAAAACGGCTATCACCCCATCGTTTTCGGAGATGTTCAGAAAGATAACTGCCGATTCCTGCTGATACCAGCAGGCTGAAAAGAATAATCGAAATTGAATAGGAAGGATGTCCGAGATAAAGAACAAACTTTTGCATGAGAACAATTTCAATAAAAATAAATCCGATGCCGAGACATGAAAAATAGAGAATGGTAAATGCTCTGAAACCTTTGCCAATACCTTTTTTGCTAAACCTTATGAGAGGAAAAAACAGGAATAAAATAGAAAAAATTATACTTTGAATAAACAGGACACCGAGCGTAAACCGCTCTGTTCGGGAAACATTTTCTATCATGCTCACCAGTTGCTCAGAGAGTAATTCAGGTTCCCTTACTTTGAGATGCCAGAATGGCATAAAATGATTGAAAAATGGCTTGTTATCAGTAGCAGGAAGCAGATCAAGTCCTGTTTTTTGTGATATTGTCTTTATTGATTTTGCATCAAGCAATTGAGAAAATAATGGATTCAGATGTGGTTTACCAGGATTAAATAGAATTTCCCAATTATGTTCTTTGCACATTAACTCAACGGAATTAATTTCATCGGATGTGAAAGGGCTTTTC
>Ga0154622_1186_pt8 | contig 11203 bp, 7 predicted proteins | sample Rifle2008BG13ft_FD_116051 | JGI IMG/M metagenome (GOLD analysis project Ga0154622, IMG submission 116051) | Candidatus Fischerbacteria bacterium RBG_13_37_8
TGTAAAACCAAAAAATAAAGAATTAACAAATCTTACTTCCCTGCTTCAGGAGCGATTTAATCTGACAGAAATTTCACCTATCCATCCAAAAAAATCAGCCAGGATTCGTACTAAACAGTCTCTTAAAAAAATAGCTGCATCTGTCGGATTATTGGACAAGCAAAAAGCATATATTCCGGAATGGAATTACAAAGAATATCTTTGCCAACCACTATCCCGGTAACCACTCCCCAATTATGACATAGCCCTAGCATCATTTCTGCATAGGATCAGAATCATTCAAGGCGATCGCCTATCCTCCTAAAGGAACAGCAAGGATTCTTTGCGAGCTTTGCGAAGCAGAACGTAGCAATCCCGAATTCCTTGTCATTGTGAGTTTGCCGGAGGCAAACGCAACAATCCATAACAGACTTATAAGAAGCATGCAAGTTATGGATTATTACGTCTCGCTGGCGCGGGACTCATAATGACAAGACGTTCTGGATTGCTTCGTAGGGGCAGACGCGCGGGTCTGCCCCTACAGCAAAGTTCAAGGAAACTTTGAACTTTGAACCTTGAAATCTGGATTGAATCTTATAGTGGGCACTTTTCTTGTTCGGATTTGGAATATTCATTTTTAGCATTGCGAGTTATCATTACTTTATACTGCCTTGTAATGCATAAAATATAATACCATAAAATTGTCAAGACAAATGTTTTGATTGAATGCTAATTTTTTTTCAATATGCTGATTTGCCAATTGTATAAAATAAACTTATCTTTTATTGCTTACATAATAAAAATGAATTGGTATTTCCTGACCTTTATGTTACAATAACAGATAACAAAACGGAGGAAAAATAAACAATGAGTAAAAGATCATTTTTGATAGTATTGATAACCATAGTATTAGCTGGAATTTCATTCGCATCTCAAAAAACGAATGACAAGGACCTAATCATAGTAGACAGTAAATATGAAACTATTCTCAGGGCAAATGACCTGCCTTATTTATGGAGAAGCATTAATTATATTATTGTGAAATGGGATAAAGAACAAAAGAATATAGTTAAAAATACATCAATCCCCATTCAAACAATTGCAGTAAATGTAGATAAGACTAAAACGTTCTACATTTTTGAATTACGAGAGGATCAGGCAATTCCGCATGAATGGCGTAACCTTATACGGTTTCAGAAGGGACGTGATGTTATTCTTGAAATAGAAATATCCAGGGCGGAGAAATGGATGGAGAAGGGATACGATGGCATTTCGCTTCAATTACCGGAACAGCAATGGGCAAAGCAGAAGGTATTGATTCCTTTCAGTTGTGGTTACAATGCATTAATTGATGATTTATTAAGCCGGACAAGCGCAAATCAGTGGTTAGACTGGGAAGAAAAAATGACCGGTTTAGAAAGTGTTGATATAGGAGGAACTAATTACACTGTCAGCACAAGATATTCCCCCGCATTATTTAATGGTCAAATTAATGCCAAAGCTTATGATTTTGCATTACAGCAAGCACAATCATGGCATTATGGGGCAAATATTGAAGAAGACCCTTATACTTATTCTGCTCAAACATGGAAGAATCTTGTTCTGACCATACCCGGACAGACGGCTCCAAGCGATATAGTAATTATCAGTGCACACTATGATGACGTACCTTCTTCAGGAAATGCACCGGGTGCAGACGATAATATGTCCGGTTCAGCTACTTTATTTGAAGCTGCGCGTTTATTGAGGCAATTTCGTTTTCAGCGAACCATAAAAATAATATTTTTCACTGGTGAAGAACAGGGTCTTATTGGAAGCGGGGCATATGTTAATGATCATCCTACAAGCAGTATTCTTGGTGTAGTGAATCTCGACATGTATGCTTATGATAGTGATAATGACAGGTGTTTTGAAATACATGCAGGAACAATGACTTCTTCACATGATATAGCATATTGTTTTGAAGACAGCATGACTGCTTACAGTTTAAATCTTTTAAACGATTTCCTGACAAGCAGCTCGACGGGAGGATCAGACCATGCTTCATTCTGGAATAAAGGTGTGGGTGCTATTGAAATTCTTGAGAATTCCCAGACTAATAATCAACCACAGGGGTGCGGTTCGACCGATTGGAATCCTTACTATCATACCTCCAGTGATACGATAGCAAATTTTGATATGCCCTTTGTATATGATGTATCCAGGGCAGGACTGGCAACTATCGCAGCCATGGCAATCCCCATCGAAGCATGCTTTACAACAGCACCTGTTTTAACTGCTACACCCGGTTTACTCCAGGTTCAATTAGATTGGACAGCAGTGACAGGAGCAAATACTTACCGAGTGTATCGTTCGACACAAGGCTGCCAGGGTCAATGGGTAGAACTAACTGAAACTGCTTCCCTTACTTATACAGATACGAGCATAACCGGTGGCACCACTTATTTCTATTATGTTGAGGCTGTTCATAGTGATGGTTTCTGTGTCTCAGCAATGAGTAATTGTGCAACTGCGACGCCGCCGGCATGTACATCCTGTGCAGCATATCAGGCAGGTTCTGCTGCTATTACACAAATTACCGGTGGTGATGCAGATACTTTTCCTGATAATTGTGAAACTGCAACTACGCAAGTTACTGTCGAGAATATCGGCAGTGGTACAGCAGTCAATACGCAAGTAACGGTTACTTCAGCCGAACCATTTGTTTCAATAACCACTCCAATGCCTATCGATGCAGGAGATATAACGGTTGGCAGTACCGCTAATGTTAGTTTTGACTATGATATTGGACCAGGATCAAACAAGGCAACCTGCATGGAAGCAGGTACATTTGCTATTTCGGTACAGGCGCAAGGTCAAACACCAGCCGCAGATGATACCTTTGATTTCACGTTTGAAGTGGATGGAACGAGCGGTGATATTACATGGGAATTTGAGCCACTCACTGGACTGGAAGGCTGGACCGTAGAACAGGGTACGTGGGTACTCAGTTCGGCACGTGTCAATACCGGAGGAAGTACGAGAAGCGTTCATTCATCGCAAAGTCTCAATGAACAATGCGATGTTATGCTGTCACCTGAAATAATAGCTAATTCTACTACACAGCTTACTATTCCGAACTGGTACGCTATTGAACCACAAAGCGCTGCTACATGGTACGATAGAGCTAATGTGCACATCATTGATACTGCGACCAGTAATCGTACTTTAGTGAATCCTCTCAGCGGTAAATTATACCAAACAGGCACCTTCTTTGATTGGGGAACTGCATGCGATATATTCACCGAAGCAGGATGGGCTGGCAATAATACTGGTAATTTCTGGGGCAATTCAGTCTTTGACCTGAGTGCTTTTGATGGACAAAAAATTCAAATTGAATTGAAATACATGACGGATCAACTAGCGAGTGAAGAAGGTGTTTATGTAGATGATATTTCCATCACCGATGTTATCGCCGCAGGATGTGATATGCAAAGTGATACCTGCACGCCCATGCCAATTCTGCAGCCGTATAATAATCAGAAACCAACAGTGGATGATTCCGGTTCACCAAAAGCTGCCAATGGTATAATAGATACAGATGAAACAGTATCCCTGGTTTCCACCATGGAAAACGTCGGAACACTTATTGCTACTACTGTAACGGGTGTATTATCAACCTCGGACCCAATTACTATCGATCAACCAAATGCATCATATCCCGATATTGATACCGGTGCACACCAGAGCTGTACTTCATGCTACAGCATTACTGCTCCAGCAGCAAATCGTCCATCCGTACACTGGGATATTGACGTCACTGAAAATATCTCTGCAGCAGGCTATGGACCTGTGCCCTACAATTATACTTATCATATCGGCGAAAGTTTTGCAGATGTCAACATTATCTATGAATACTTTATTGAAACAATCTTTCACAATAACATAACCTCGGGTTGCACAGCTACTAATTTCTGCCCTAATATTAATGTGTCACGTGATCAAATGGCTAAATTCCTCTGCCTGTCAATGGAAAAAAGTACAGCCGGTTCATGCACGACAGCAGCATGTACCGAATTTTTTGATGATGTGCCTGCAACTAATCTATTCTGTTCATTCATTGAAGCTATCAAAAATGCAGGAATAACTGGTGGCTGCCAAGCAAATCCACCACTTTATTGCCCCAGTAGCATGACACAAAGAGATGCAATGGCAAAATTCGTATGTGTCGCTATGGAAGTATCCAATCCCGGCTCCTGCCCTACTTCTGCATGTTCTGGCATATTTGATGATGTGACCTCAGGAAATATTTTCTGTTCATTTATCGAAGGTTTGTATAATGCCGGCGTTGTTTCCGGCTGCCAAACCTCACCACTGCTCTACTGCCCGGGTATCAATGTGCAAAGATTACAAATGGCAAAATTTCTTGCCCTCGGTTTTGGATTAAACTTGTAAAATGCGCCTATTATAATCCTTTTCCATGAAAAATTTTTAAACCACTGAGAACACAGAGAATTTTAAAAAAGATTGATTTAGCAAAATTTTTTGTGTATTATTAAATACAAATATGAAACCGGAGGAATGAAAATGAAAACAACTATCATTAAATTATTTATTTTGTCATTGTCTTTATTTGCCAGCTTCTCTTTTTGTTTCAGTCATAGTAATGATAATGCACAAATTACCAAGAATCCTGCCAATTATGCTCTGCTCATTAATGATCAGCAAATGGATTTTAAAAACTGGCAAATTGAATTGAAAAAATCAGGTTACTATGCCACGCACTGGTTTCCACCAACCGCTGCTATTTACAAGCTGATTTCACCTGATGAGCTTACTTTAAAACCTCCCGTGCCAGCATCAATTTATACAACTATTGCACCGGCTGAAATAACAGAACTAAGCAATGTATCAGATGAACTGAGAATTGCTGTCCATTCATTCCTTGCTTTAACAGATATGGAAACTTCCGCAAAAGATACTTTGCCAATAATGGCACCCCTTGATGTTGAAAAGACCGATGCTCTTGTTCCTCCCATTCAACATTATATTCCCTCAGGAACATGCAATGCTACGTTCTTAAAACGTTCAGGTTCAGAATATTTGCTCGGTAATATCTCAGTAAATGTTATTCTTCCTGAAAGCAATGGCGCCATTGATCCTTCAACAGAAAACTGGAGTCTTACTCGTGAAAACCAGGTAACATCTGCAATTACTACTGCAATGAATTTCTACACTTCTTCCTATAACCTTCATACAAACCTCACGCCCTCATTTACTTATCATTATTACCTCGGAAGAATCAATGCACTTGCACAAACCTCTTATGAACCTATTGTCAGACCTTCTGATAATATGAATGAACCAGGTACCGGCGAAGGACTATGGACTAATCAAATTTACAATAATCTCGGTTATTCCGGTTTTACAAACCGCTGGTTGAAAGGACAGGAATTCAATGGAGATACTCGGAACAATGACGGAACTGACTGGGCATTTACCATGTTTGTGGTAGATAGTCTCAATGATTCCGATGGCATGTTTGCAGACAGTTGGTTTGCTTATGCATGGTTAGGTGGACCGCACAGCGTAATGACGTATGATAATGATGGCTGGACTATATCACAAATGAATATTGTCGCACGTCATGAAACCGGTCATACTTTTTATGCATTGGACGAATATGCATCCTCAGCATGTACCTGCACGCAAGTAGCCGGTTATGTGAATTATCAGAACCAGAATTGTGAAAATAGCTGCCTGTTTAATGGAAACTGCATTATGTCATCATCGACCAAACAACTCGCGGGAGTTATCTGTTCATTCACACGTGGACAAATTGGTTGGGGAGATCCTGATGGTGATTTGGTCCCTGATCCTGTCCAAATTCCTCCTCAAACCTCTATAATTCCTTATGCTCCTGATCCAACGACCAATACTATGCTTACTTATTTTGGGCAGGCTGATATTCAAACACGCCCCAATCAGAATCTCTATAATTATCAGTGTGATATAAATATACTCCACATTGGAGCCGTATATTTCAGAATAAATGGTGGCGGTTGGATGGCAGCACCTGCTTGTGACGGCACCTATGATAGTGCAAGTGAATGTTATACTTTTACTATTGGACCACTAACTCCAGGACTTTATACTATTGATACGATGGGTGCTGATGAATTAGGACAAGCGGATTTGACGCCTGCTTCTGATACAGTTACCGTGCTCCCGGCAGCTCCTCCAGGTGAACCCACAATGCTGAAAGTAATGAAAAATGGCGCGAATCCAAACGACCTCGATCTCTCATGGATTCCTCCGGGTATCAACTGTGATCAATCCACCGTATTCGGCGTGTTCCGTGGATTAATCCCCACTGTTCATGGTGGAGGATATGATCATACTGCATTGGTTTGTTATATTACAACAACTTCAATGACTCTGCCGGATCCTGGCCCCAACACCTACTTGCTTGTAGTTGCATTTTCATCCACTAAAGAAGGCTCTTACGGCCGTACCAAGACAGGCGTTGAACGTCCCCAATCAGTTGCTCCATGCGTACCCACGCAAGACTTCACACCCTGCTAATAAAAAGGGGGTCAGGTCTTGGGTTTTTAATTTGCATTTTTGAGACTTGGAGAATGTGTACAGGCCTTGATTATTAAATTCAAAACCCAAGACCTGACCCCTTTCGTGGTTTACCCTTTTTGCGCCTCGGATAACAATGCCTTCTCCCAATTAATCCTGCCAGTGATCTGCATGATTAGGAAAAGCGTACAGATACAAAGAATAGTTACCGCAAGACCGGTAAATCCTTCAAAAAAGTAGGTGTAGGAGAACAACACAAGATAAACGAATTGCGCAATCCCTATTCCTATAAGGGCAAATTTCATACCTACAACCAGTCTCATATAAGAAATCACTAAAAATATTGATACGGCAGAACTGATAATGAATGCTGCATGAATGGAAATATGATCAACCAGGTACGCCAGTAATAAATGAAAACTGAAATACGCTGCACCTATAAAGAAATAATTCATAGGATGAACATTCACTTCTTTAATAATTGTAATAATGAGTAGCACAAAGAAAAAGAGAAAAAGTGATATGGGAGCAGAAAAAGTAACTTTACTTACCCACGGGCCTGGATTCAACTTCTCCGGCATCGATATTCCTATATTTACTCCTGAAAATAAATTTTTATACTGCCATTCCAAATCCCAACCATTGCTTAATTGTTTTTTAAATGTAGGAGAAATACTGTTTTCAGGAAAATCAATTTTATCAAAATCTGTATGCATTTTTAATGAAAAATCCTTCACCTTATTAACATTAGTTCCAAAATCATACCACCATTGATCTAATCCAAATGATTCATAATAAATACTGATTTTCTGTTCTTGACCCGGTTCTAAACGAACACTCCAATCAATTGAACCATTATTTATCTCATATCCTTCTTTTTCCTTGTCTCCTACCACGAATATTACATTATCATACACGGCATCCTTCGAAGGAAAAGTAAATTTGAAAAATAGCTCCTGTAATTGAATTGTATCATTAAGTAGGTAATAATCTCCCTTGAACTTAACCTTGTAGGTTGAATACCATAATAATCCTTTTTTTCTGTGTCCAAGCGAAATACTCGTATCAATCCTGCTTTTATTAATCGGCATGTTAATTTTTTTTGTTTTCATAGCGACTTTATATCTGGTTTCGATACCTGTATCGGTTTTCACTTCACTCTCCTGAACTCTTTCCTGAAGAAGTACTTCATAATAAGAGGTAGGCGCTGTTTGTCGCTGAATAGTACCCCAAAGCTGACCTACCGAACCTCTTAATTTTGTATGCTGTGTTGTTGTCCGATATTCTACAGAACCACCTAGAATCGCCCATCCAATACAAGTACAGATATAAATAAGCATTATGGCAACAATTCGTTTAAGCATGGTTAAAACCTCCTATGTGAACGACGCTTCGTCGTTGCGAGCTTTGCCAAGCAAAGCGTGGCAATCCCTGACTTTCTTGCTTCTTACATCTATGAAGTATTGTTTCCTTCATGAATATAATCTTTTCTCACCCTGATAGATCAAATTCCCTGCCAAATAAAAAGCTTCACTCTTCAAAGAGAGAAACTATTCACCCGACTTCATTTCATGCTGTAAATACAGCTATTCATACTATCAAATAATTGTGTCAATTGTTATACATGTTGTATGTAAATTGCAACTTACCTGTTATTTATTTAACGTTAAGCCCAAGCGTTTTTCCACTGATGTAATTTTTCCTTCCAAGCGATCTGCCTGGGCTCCTTTTCTGTCATCTATAGCGATTCGTGTCATTGCTCTTCCGGAAGTTTCCACAACCGTATTATGACACTTTTTAATTAACGTCATCACTTCATCCCAATCGCCTTCAACAATTGTTCCCATGGATGTTGCCTTGTATCTTATTCCACTTTCAGCAATTATCTTGAGTACCTTTGCAACCACTTCACCGATACTACTGCCAACCCCGACCGGAATGATGCTGAATTCTACTAACATGGTTAATCTCCTTATAAATATTTTTTCATGTAACTAAAATAATGCCTTTTTCAATTTTATTCCAGTCCTGTGAAATTGTGTCATTGTGAGTTTGCCGAAGGCAAACGTAACAATCCTTAACGGGATATAAGAAATATAACCATTGCGGATTATTACGTCCCGCGGGCGTGGGACTCATAATAACATACAGGTAGAAAATAGGGGACAGTCATCTATTTTCCTAATATATCGACAATACGTTGGCAGGCATTTCCATCACCATATGGATTCTCAGATTTTTGCATATTCTGATATATTTGCTGATCATTCAGAATTTTGATTGTTTCATTATAAATACTTTCACTGTCAGTTCCGACAAGTTTTGTTATTCCTTCGGCTATACTCTCGAACCTTTCCGTCACTTTTCTCATAACTAAGACCGGCTTATGCAAAGTAGGCGCTTCTTCTTGTATTCCACCTGAATCTGTTAAAATTAAATATGCCTGGCTCATCAGCCAGATAAAGATAAAGTAATCCAGTGGCTTAATTAAAAAAATATTTTCAAAATTCCCTAATAATTCCTTAACAGGTTTTTGAACATTTGGATTAAGATGAACCGGATAAATAATTTGAATATCATTTCTCTCATCTGCTATTCTGCGAATAGATAAACATATATTTCTCAGATCATCTCCAAAACTTTCTCTTCTATGTCCTGTGACCAGGATAATTCTTCTCTTATCTATTACTATTCCAGTTTCACTTTCAAATTTTTTTCTGATATTCTCCTCAGACTCCCGCCCCTGTTGCTTCTCCATAATCATCATCAAGGCATCTACAACAGTATTTCCCGTAACAAATATCTTCTCCCTGTCTATCCCTTCTTTTATTAAATTCTGCGCAGCAGTCTCAGTGGGCGCAAAACAATAATCGGAAAGATAATCTATAAATTTTCTATTCATTTCTTCTGGAAAAGGACTATATTTATTACCTGTTCTTAGTCCTGCCTCAATATGAGCAACTTTAATTTTCAAATAATAAGCCGCCAGACTAGCAATAAAAGCAGTTGTTGTATCACCTTGTACTACAACTAAATCCGGTTTTTCATAACTTAATACTTTGTGTAATTTTTTAATGATAGCAGCGCTTACTTCAAATAAATTTTGATTTCTTTTCATGACATCAAGATCATAATCCGTAGAAATTCCAAATAAATCTAATACTGGATCCAGCATCTCGCGATGTTGAGCAGTGATACATACTTTAGTAGAGAATATATCTCCCTTACTTCGCAATTTAATTATAAATGGAGCAAGCTTAATTGCTTCCGGACGAGTTCCTAATACACACAAAATTTTTTTCAATCTTTTCTTCCTCCAACCCCTACTCAGAACCATAATAAGATGCTAAATTCGTATCCAACAACGCATTCTCCTTGAGCATCTCCTTGAAAAATTCAATTGATTCTGCAAGCCCTTCATCTATAGAAACAGTTGGAATGAAACCTCCTGTCACTGATTTTAATTTAGTGATATCAGCGGCACGTCTTGGATATCCTTCAGGCATTTTTGTGTTATAAAATACTGGATTATGAATATTCATGATATTCTGTATTTTTTCAACAAGTTCTCTTATTTGTATATCCTGATCATGACCAATATTAACAGGATCAGCTTTGGCATATTTCTCAGTTACTAATTTCATTCCTGACGCTACATCACGTGCATGGATAAAAACACGGCTTTGATTACCACTCCCCCATACTTCCACTGGATTCTGTCCTATATGAATTTTTCTAATTAAAGCAGGTATTACATGTGATGTTTTTATATCATAATAATCACGGGCTCCATATGAATTAAATGGTCTTACCATCGCTATCTCCATTTTTGTTTCTTGTGCATAATATTCTGCTAATCGTTCACCCATTCTCTTTGCCCATCCATAACCTGAATTAGTTGGTTCTGGCTCACCTCTGGTTCCTTCATTTTCACAAGTTGGAACGGCAGCATCATTCGGATAAATGCATGCAGTACTTACTTGTAAAAACCTCTGAACCTCACGTTCCCACGCCGCTTTTAGCACATTCTGCTGCAATGTCATATTGCTCTCAAACATATCCCTCTGATGAGTCCGATTATACTCTATCCCAGTTACCTTTGCAGCTAAATTCATGACTAGATCCTGATTCTTGCATACCTTTAAACAATTATCATAATTGCGTAAATCAGTTATATAAAATATGATATTCTTACTTACCTTCTTTAAATTATCCAATTTGCCCCGTTCAAGATTATCTGCCACCGTTACAATAGCTCCTTCTTTTACAAGATCCTCAACAAGATAGGAACCTATAAATCCCGCGCCTCCTGTTACCAACACCTTCTTGTTTCTCCAAAATGACATGGTTTCCTCCAATATATTTTATATCATGTCTCATGTACCATTATATTCTACTACGCTGCTAGAGTAAATTAATTTTAAATGAATTTTAAGTAAATTCTTTTACTATTGTCACCGCTAATTTTTTTAAGCTATGCTGCTCCTCCACCATTTTGCGCAGGTCATTCCCTATTCCATCAATTTCTTCCTTACTCCTGCTTAATAAGTATTGTATTTTTTCAGCTAACTCGATATGATCGCCTGCCTTATACATGAGCATATCAGCATATTTTCCATAAAGCTCGCCTACGGGTAATGATGTTACTACTGGCTTGCCT
>Ga0154622_1092_pt1 | contig 11150 bp, 9 predicted proteins | sample Rifle2008BG13ft_FD_116051 | JGI IMG/M metagenome (GOLD analysis project Ga0154622, IMG submission 116051) | Candidatus Fischerbacteria bacterium RBG_13_37_8
GTGGCAATATCATAGTAATATTCTGTTCTTGATGTGGCAAAATCGAGTCGCTCATTTTGAGAGAGAAATATAGCTGCTGTACCAAATCTATTATGAATATGAATTTTCCCGCCGATTTTTTCATGAATTTTTTTTGCAAATGTAATTGCATCACCTTCTATTACGATGTCAATATCTCTATTAGTAATACCAAGCAGGATATCTCTAACAATTCCACCTACAAGGTAAGCTTTCATTGATAGTTTATCTGCTAATTTTCCTGCTGTTTGTAAAATAGAAATCATGTCGGAATCAAGAATTTTTTTTGTTTTATGCCAGATATTTACTTTTTTAGAAGCAGGAGGATTGAGGAGAAGTGATTCCTTGTATTTTTGAGTTTCATATAATTTTCGCAGGAGATCCATTCTTGAAATTAATCCTATTATGGAATGTTTATTTTTTCCTACCATGATAATACGCGAGCGTGATGCAATCATTAATTTTTGAACGGTCTCAACTGAATCATCTGGTGAAACTAATGGGGGCGAATTTGTCATAATATTTTTTACTTTCCTTGAATGTAATTTATTGAATAGTGCTGCATCTACTAATTGTCTTGTAATAAGCCCGACAAGGCGATTAGAAGCAAAGACGGGCAATGCATTTATCCGGTATTTGGTCATTTGCAGAAAAGCATCTTTTATGGTTGCTCCAGGTTCAATTTTTTTTATAGTACCTACCATTATTTCAGAAGCTTTAGAAAAAGGGATTGTGTATTTATTGAGGAGCGTAAGTAATTCATCTTTTACCTGGATAAGTGTTTTATTTTTTATTACAGCAGATGCGGCTGCAAAGTGTCCGCCTCCTTCAAAATGATGTAAAATGTTTGAAACGTTAATTTCTTTTACTCTGCTTCTTGCAATTATATGCACTCTTTTTCCTAAATCAATGAGCAGAAAAAAGATATCTATTTTTTGGGTATTCATTATTTTATTGACAACAACCGGGATGTCGGGGATAAAATTGTTTTTTTCGATAGAAGAAAGATACACAACATGTTCCTGGATTTCAACAGCATGCAGATTTTGTCTTATTTCCTCATAAAGATTGAGTAATATATCACTAAGCTGGTTATGAAGGATATCGGCGATAATTTTAACATCAGCTCCCATGGAAATAAGATAAGCAGCTGCTCTAAAATCTTCTTCTGTGGTGGTGTTAAATTCGAAGGAACCTGTATCTTCATAGATTCCGAGAAGCATGAGTGTAGCCTCGAGTGAATCGATAGAAATTGCTCTTTGTTCAAGAATTCTGGTAATTATTGTTGTAGCAGAACCAGTTGTGCTCACGTATTTTTCATCAGCTTTAATAGTGCACAAAGATTCTGGATGATGGTCATAAATAATAATTTTAGGAGCTGGAATAAGCTCCAGGCATTTTGCAAATTTGCCTATTCTTTCTTTCTGACTAACATCGACCAGGATAAGACAATCGATATTGATAAATTCATGTTCCTGAATTTTTTCTTCCCTGCATAATTTATACATACTATGTTGCAGTAGGGAACGCAGTTGAGGTTCTTTGGAACCAGGAAATGCTATTTTTGCTTCCGGAAATAAAATCTTTGCTCCAATAATTGAACCATAGCTATCCAGATCAGCATTTTCGTGAGAAATAATGACATGAAATTTCTTTTTTTTCATAGTCTGTAGCGCCCGAAAAAAAATGAATTTCTTGATAATTTACTATAGCATAGAATAAATAAACTTGCTATATCCCGAGTGAGCATGACTTCTTGAGATGAGAGGAAGGCAATTCATTATCTGGATTTGACGATTGGCTCTTTAAGTGGTACAATAATTTACTTTAACAATTGTATTGAAAAGGAGGTACAAAAATGCGGAGAATTATATTACCGCTGTTGTTAGTCGCTCTGATAGGCGCTCTTTTTGCGCTAACAGAAGATCATCAGTATATCGGAGAAAGCAAGTGTAAAATGTGTCACCAGAAGCAATATAAAGCCTGGATGGAAACAAAACATGCAAAAGCATTCGATGCGCTCAAAGCAGAAGATCAGGGAAAGGAAGAATGCCTAGGATGTCATAACACCGGTTATAAAAAGAGTGCAGATTTGCTGAAAAATGTTCAATGTGAGGCATGTCATGGTCCTGGAAGTGACTATAAAGATATGAAAGTGATGAAAGATAAAGAGAAAGCAATAGCTGCCGGCTTGATCATTACAACAGAAGAAACCTGCAAAATGTGCCATAATGAAAAAAGTCCAACGTTTAAGGGTTTCAATTTTGAAGAAGCTAAAAAAACTGGTGTTCATGCAGTAAAATCAGAATAACATTTATCAAAGTTTCATTAATAAGCGCCGCCTCAAGGCGGCGCTCTTTTCTTTTTAATGTTCAAACGAAGTCTTGTAATTTGCCTTATTATAATCTTTCTTATCACTCCTTCCAATGCTTGTTACCCGCCTAATCTATATGAAGATATCACCAAAAAAGCACTCCTTCTCATGCCTCGAACTTTCAGAAATGTACTTAAAGTATATTATGATGATTTAATAACCGGTGCTGCTGAATCTTCAAGTTTACTTAATTCAGAAGATCATTTACTCTATGAAGACGGTTCTTATGGTAAAGCAACATTTCGTATTAAGCAATTAAGCGATAAAATTGTCTACGATATTTATCATCATGTGCCTTTTCATATTATTGCCAGGGAATTTGGTTATATAGTTCATTATGTTACTGATTTAAATAATCCTTTTCATACTGCTGAAAAAGATTCAGTGGCAGTACAATGTGAAAAAGAATTTAGTTCCTTTATGACAAATTATTTAGATAAATTTCCCTTTGTTTTTTACGGGTATAGTTCAAAAAGCCTGGAGAAAAATGATATTGAGGAATTTTCTCAATCGATAGTGGACAGGTCATCAAAGCTTCGCAAAGTATTGTTAAAAACAATGCACAATGGAAAGGCAGTTGCTTCCGCCAGGAAATTTGATGAAAAATCTCTTGTTTTTGGTGTCGCAGCTGTATCTTATCAACACTCCATTTCAAATACTGCGCAGCTTTGGCTTCATATATGGAAAAATGCACATGGAGATACAAGATTAGAGTAAGCGTGCGCCCTCACAAGTTACCTTGAAGAAATTAGTAATATCTACTATAATCATACCTGTACATCAACAGGATTTAGGAAATGTTTAAAAGAATATTAATAGCGAATAGAGGAGAAATTGCAGTAAGAATAATAAGAGCCTGTCGGGAATTAGGAATAACAGCGATTGTAGTGTATTCGGAAGCGGATCGAAAATCTTTAAGCGTGCGTTATGCAGATGAAGCATATTGTGTGGGACCTCCCTCTTCAATAGAAAGTTATTTGAGAATAGATAAAATAATTGCTATAGCAAAAAAATGTAATGCGGATGCGATTCATCCTGGTTATGGATTTTTAGCTGAAAATGCTGAATTTTCAAAAGCTTGCGAGGATAATAATATTATATTTATAGGACCTTCGGCAGATGCTATCGAATCGATGGGCGAGAAGACCCGTGCTCGCAAAATAATGTCAGATGCAGGTGTTCCGGTCGTGCCAGGATCGTTGCAAGCAATTGATACAGCAGAAGAAACTATAGAGATTGCCCGCCAGATCGGCTATCCAATAATGATCAAAGCAGCTTTTGGAGGCGGCGGTAAAGGAATGCGTCTGGTAAACGATGAGAAAGAATTGAAAGAAGGTTTTCGCGTAGCCGCTTCTGAATCAATGTCAGCATTCGGCAATGCTGCTCTTTATATAGAAAAATATATAGAAGATCCTCATCATATTGAAATTCAAATACTTGCTGATCATTATGGAAATGTTATTCATTTGGGAGAAAGAGATTGCTCGATTCAAAGACGCCATCAAAAAATTATTGAAGAAACTCCTTCCCCGTTTATTAATGAACAAATACGAAATAAAATGGGAGAAATTGCAATAAAAGCTGCACAAGCAGTCAATTATACAAATGCAGGCACTATTGAATTTCTTGTTGACGGCAATAAGAATTTTTATTTCATGGAGATGAATACGCGTTTGCAGGTGGAACATCCTATCACGGAAATGGTTACCGGTATTGATATAGTAAAAAAACAAATTTATATTGCATCTGGCGTCGCATTGGCTTATCGTCAGGAAGACATACTCCTAAAAGGGAACGCTATTGAATGTAGAATTTATGCTGAAGATCCAGATAATAATTTTTATCCGTGTCCGGGAACAATTGCAGGATTGAGATTACCGGGTGGTCCAGGTGTTAGAGATGATTCTGGTGTGTATGAAGGTTATGAAGTTCCTATTTATTATGATCCTCTCCTTTCAAAACTTGTTGTGTGGGGCAGAACAAGAGAAGAAGCCTTTCAAAGAATGAGCAGAGCACTTGAAGAGTATAAGGTGGAAGGCATAAAAACTACTATCCCGTTTTATCGAAGAGTCATGTCTGACAGCAACTACCAAAAAGGTATCTTTAATACAAAATATGTCGACCTGGTATTCTCAAAACATGATGAATCAAGAGAACATCCACTTTTACCGGTCGCTATTATCGCTGCAGCAATTTCTGAATTTGAACAAAAGGAATACCCTAAAATTACTAATAACAAGAAAAATAATGCGACAAATGAATGGAAACTGCACGGAAGACATCAATTGCTCAGCAGCAGACTGTATTCATATTAATTGTGAGGTATTTAATGGATTTAGGGATTCATTATGGTGAAGAAAAGTACACCGTTACGATAAAAAAAGTTGATAATAAATATATGGTGGCGTTCGAAGGAAAAGAATATATTATAGATGCCGTATTTCTTGAAGATAAACTGCTATCTTTGATTATAGATGGAAAGTCCTATGAAGCATCGTTTGAAAAATTATCAGAAGGATACTATGATCTTTATTTCTTTAATGATTTTTTTAAATTGTCTGTTCAAGATACACGTGCGATCAAAAAAGCAGTATCGAAAGAAAATTCTGGTATCATTTCCAATAAAATTGTCGCACCAATGGCAGGTAAAATTTTAAAACTTCCTGTTGCAAAAGGAACACTGGTGCAAGAAGGTGATGTTCTTGCAGTTATTGAAGCTATGAAAATGCAGAATGAAATAAAAGCATTTTCACAGCATGTTATTTCAGAAGTTCTTGTAAAAGAAGGTGATAGTGTAATTCCTCAACAAATCATATTAGTTTTTGAATAATTTATGATATCGATTCATGTATTATTGCAGAAAATTGTACAGGAATATAGCGATAATGAGAAATTTCTGCAATCATACGTGGAGATTATGTGGGAAAGACTTGTCGGCAAGGATGTTGCCCGTCAAACGAAAATTGTTGAATTGAAACAAAATACATTGGTGATCTCTGTATATGATTCTCATTTACATAAAATACTTGCTAAAATGGAAGGAGAAATTTTACAAAAGATTAATAGCCTCATTTCAAAACCGCTTATTGCTGCTATTCACTTCAGAAAGAGCAGAAAATTTGCATATGAAAAATCTGTCGTCAGCAGTGGAAAAAGAGAAAAATCGTCTGTTCAACTCGATAATCTGAAAGAAGCCACTCTCATAGCTGATGATGAATTGAGAGAGAATTTTAAGAAGGCTTATCACCATTATCAGAAAATGAGCATGACAAAAAAGAAATAACATTATTTAGGAGAATGACATGGAGCTTTTCTTTTTATCTTCAAATTTATTAGGCATACAATTTTTTGGCAGATTTTTTATAATAGGGCTTGCTATCAGTATTATAGGATTAATATTTTTTCTGAGATATATAATTGTCTCATTAACCATAAGTGTACAGAGAATACTTCATCCATTACCCTGGTATAGTGAAAGTCTTGCCAAGAAATATTTGCTTGCTTTGCTTTTTTTGGTAATAAGTCTTATTGGATTGGCATGGATGTATACTGGTTATCTTTTACAAAATTATCAGCCAGTAGAAAAAGCGGTGATTGCCGGTATCGTGGAGGTGCAAAAGGAGAAAGAAGGTGAGTTTATTGTAAAATTTATTTCGTCCTATGATAATTTTCCGGAGCAAAATATCAGCAAAGGTTTACAGGGGGATCAATGGGCGCTGGGGGGAGTATTTCTTGATTTTCCCTCTTTTCTTAAATATATGGGACTTAATAGCTGTCATCAGCCAATAGATTTCGTCGCCAAAGATCTTAAGGTTATGTATCGTCCAGATCTTGAGTATATGGAAATGTTATCAAGGAAACCAGACCTGCTTTGGTCAACAATTTTTAAAATACAATCAATTTTAAAATTCAATGTAGCTGAATTTCGTCTCACTCCTTTTCATAAGGCAAAAACGGGAAATTATGAAATTTATGCAGGCAAATCAGGGTATATTATTCAAATGGTAGGCAAGAAGGTACAATAGTTCAAAGGAGTAGTCTAAGGATGAAAGTAGTGGTTGTGACTTCCGATGTACCTTTTGTGACCGGAGGACATCGGATAATTGCTGAAGCACTCGTTTCCCAATTAAATGCATACGGACATGATGCGATTTTATGGTGCACTCCTCAAAATAGATTTGGAAGACAGTTCTCCGCTTACCTTGCTAATTATTTCACCGATTTAGGAGAAACCGGTTCCGGAGATAAAATTGATGCGGTCATTTCTCTCAGGTATCCTTCATACGCAGTAAAACATTATTTTCACATCTGCTGGCTTAATCACAGGGCAAGAGAATATTATGATTTGTGGGAACAATTTAAATCAAAAATATCTTTTGCCAATAAAATAAAAGAGAGTATCAGGCGAACTGCCATTCATTGGATAGATCGTTATTTTTTAAAAAATAATGTCAAGAAGCTGTATGCTCAATCTATAAATATTCAGAAGAGACTGCAAAAATGGGGCAAGATAAAATCTGAGGTTCTTTATCCTCCTGCTATACCAAGAAATTATTGTTTTAAGGAATATGGTGATTTTATCTTTGTTCCTGCAAGATTGCATCCATTGAAAAGGATTAGTCTTGGAATTGATGCGCTCGCTAAAATGAAAAATACGAATATTTCTATGATTATCGTGGGAGAGGGTCCGGAATATAATAATCTTATTGCTTTAATAAAAGAGTGTAATCTTGAGAAACGTGTTCAATTGCTCGGATGGGTTGCCGAGGATACATTGTTGGACCTGTATGCACGATGCCTGGCTGTTTTTTATGGACCTTTGAATGAAGATTATGGACTGGTAACTCTTGAAGCGTTCAGCAGTAGAAAAGCTTTGATAACCTGCCAGGATAGCGGGGGTACCAACGAATTGCTTGAGCATGGGAAAAGCGGCTTCCTGGTCAATTCAGAACCAGATCATATCGCTTTAGCGTTTGATGCTGTCTCAGATAAATTAATAGCTGAAAAACAGGGAAATTATGCTTACTCAAAATCTGCAGAATTCTCATGGGAAAAAACGATTGCAACTTTATTGCAACTAAAAACATCTAATGAATAATGGAAATAATTGATATAACGGTTCATACATTGAGCCGGCCTGCCAATATTGCAATATGCCAAAAAAAGCTTGGTTCTTTTCTTAATGATGAAGAAAAGGAAGCTATGCATAATTTTAATCCTCATTTTCTTTGCTTACCGGAACTTTTTTTTGTGAATGACAATATGAAAAATTATACTGATGCTTCGCAATTTCATAATGAAGGAAAAGAATATTTACGGGTACTTTCATTACAATTAATGACAGTCGTTATAGGAGGCACCCTGATTCTGAAAGAAAATAATAACTTTAAAAGTATAAGCTATGTTTTTGAAAAGGGAGAGGAGATAGGACATTATGCAAAAATTAATCTGACTGAAAATGAGAAGAGAAACGGCTTCGTAAAAGGCATAGGTCACTTTCACTTCAAAAGGAATAATCTGACATGCAGTATATTAATTTGCAATGATATTTTTTCTGAGCAAGGATTTCATTGGGCAAGGGAAAATAAGATAGATATTATCTTTATGCCTACCGGTTCCCCTTATAAACCAGCAGAAACAGTTGCAGAAAAATTCCAAAGGGATAATAATTTATATACAGCAATGGCAGAAATAAGTAATGGAGTTATTGTGAAAGTTTGCGGGATAGGAACTGTATTTGAGCAGAGACTGCAGGGACGAAGCCTGCTTGCTTCCCCTAAAGGAATATTGTACCGTGTAGCGCCAGAACAGGAGATGGAAGAACATATAATCGGATTATCGGTGAACAGTGGGCAGTAATTCAGATATTGACTCGTATGCTTTATATATCATAAACCATGAAAATAATGCGTTATTCTTTGCGAGTTCTGCTGTAGGGGCGGACCAATGTGTCCGCCCTTACGAAGCAATCCCGGCGGTTTTGTCATTGTGAGTTTGCCGGAGGCAAACGTGACAATCCCTGATGGATTATAAAAAGCAGAGTCCGTTGCGGATTATTACGTCCCGCTGACGCGGGACTCATAATGACAATGTCATAAGAGATTGCCACGCTTTGCTTTGCAAAGCTCGCAACGACGAAGCGTCGTTTTACAAAGGAGGTTTATATGAAAAAACAAGGAATCATTTATATTGCCTTGCTTATTATTTTTGGGATTGGTCTCATTCACGGAGAAGATATAGATAAGAAATTATGGCAGAAAGCGCTTGAAATCCATCAGCATGCATTAGTAATCGATACACATTGTGATACACCAATGATTATGATGAATGAAAATATTGATATAGGGAAGAGAAATGATAAGGGAGATTTTGATTTGATCCGGATGAAGGAAGGAGGTGTCGATGCTATTTTTTTTGCGGTCTTTGTATCCAATGATATGGATGAAAAACAACCTTCAAAAATTGCGCTCGAAACAATAGATGAAATCTATCGCCAGGTTGGAGCATACCCGGAACTTACTGAAATTGCATACTCGACACAGGATATTAAAAAATTACATAAGACGGCAAAGAGAGCCATTCTCATAGGAATGGAGAATGGAGGTCCGGTTGAAGGAAGCTTACCATTACTGCGAATTTTTTATCGTCTTGGAGTACGTTATATTACTCTGACACACAGCAACAATAATCATATTAGTGATTCTTCTACGGCGAAAGAACCTAAATGGAATGGATTAAGCGAATTTGGGAAAGAAGTAGTAAAGGAAATGAATGATCTTGGAATGATTATTGATGTTTCACATATTTCTGATAAAGCTTTTTATGATGTAATAGAACAGTCACGTGTTCCTGTAATTGCATCACATTCCTGCGTGCGGGCTCTGTGTGATGTTCCAAGAAATATGTCAGACGATATGATTAAAGCGTTGGCAAAAAATGGAGGAGTAATACAAATAAATTTCTTTTCAGGATTTCTTGATAAGGAATTCTATGACAAATCAGAGGAAATTCGCAGAAAATATAAACCAGAGATGGAAGCATTAAAAGAAAAGTATAAAGATGACAGAAAGGGGTATTGGGCGGAAGCAGTAAAATTGTGGAGAAAAGATGCTCCACCGGCTCCTGAAATAGAAACACTTATCGATCACATTGAATTTGTCATTAAATTAGCGGGGATTGATCATGTGGGTTTAGGCTCTGATTTTGATGGAGCAGGCAGTTTTCCAACAGGTCTGGAAGATATTTCTGGATTTCCCTTAATCACCTATCATCTTCTTAAAAGAGGCTACACTGAATCTGATATTAAAAAAGTACTGGGAGAAAATTTCATGCGAATATTTGAGAAGGTAGAAAAAGGAAAAAAAGGGAAGACAGGTGGCTCGAAGTGAACCACCTGTCTGAACTCATATAATTCAATTTAGGGACAGGGGATGCGATTCTGCGGGAAGCAAGGAGTAGTTGCTGCTGGGCGTGAAACAGCGCTGGAATTAAAACCGTAGCCGCCTTCCTGTGTATTATTAGTTGGTACGATGAGATAGTAATAACTACCTGTTTCTGTGTTGATTGTTTGAGTTAAATCAGTTCCGCTATCACACATGAATCCTGTATGATCATAGGTTCCCGTAACAAGACTGGCAAGGGTTCCACGGTAAATTGCATAATGAATTATGCCAGGTTGGTTATCGCAAGAATCACCCCATGTGAGAAGAAGCTGTGAAGCGCCTGATTTTGAAATAGTCAATGGAATACCTGGTATTAAATTACCATCCGGTGTTTCTGCAATACCAGAAGTAACAGCAGTAATATTCAGTGTGTAGTTAATCGAGTTGGCTATTTGTGTAGAATTAGGTTTGAAGATGAGCAAGCCATAATAACCAGCAGCAGCAGGCGTAAAGGTAAAGGTTTCCGCAACATTGGCACCATTTGCATTAACCCATGTACCGGGGATTGCATTTGCGAGTGTGAAGTACTGAGCTGTGTAATCAATAAGAGCTATTGCGATATCGCCGCCGGCAGGAGTAACCGTGAATGACCATGTTGTGCCGAGATCAGCGGAATCGAAGGATATTTCTTCAATTGCTACTACTCCGTTGGTTGTAATGTTACCGGTTGTGCCGGTCGAAGGCACCGATACTACTGCTCCGGATAGGTTTTTGTGAATTGAGTAATTGCCGGTATACGGGGTATTGGAAGCTTGAATAGTACCAAGCCACCATGTAGCTGTCGTTGACTGGTTCCGGTTAATGCCGATAATTTCAACTTCACCAATTGTACCTGTACTTGACGAGGTGACGTTGGTCTCAAATCCCGTAGTTGAGCCGGTGTAATCATTGTGCAGACGTGTGTCGTAATTAGAAGTGCTTACCTGAGGAAGAATACCAACGGCGCCCCAATAATTAATTCCACCAGTTGGTACTACAGAAAATTCATAACCATCGCAGTTGTACCAGAAGTATCCGGTTGAATTTCTATCAGGAGGAGCAGTAGAAAGAAATGGTGAATTATCTGCAAGAATCATCGGTGACCAGTTGTATTGTGCGTAGTGTGTATTATCGGTTTCATTGCTTTCTGCGTAGTTATTATTAGCATCTACGAAGAGACCGAATGTGTGTTTTCCGCCTTTGAGGGAACCTGCAAGGGTATTATTGGTGTCGAGTGCAGTATTGCCAGCAGGAAGAGAGGTATAGGTGACATCTTCGAGTGTAACATCATCGAGCAGGTAGCGAATCTGGAAAGAGGTTGTAACAGCGTTAGGACC
>Ga0154622_1189_pt1 | contig 11090 bp, 8 predicted proteins | sample Rifle2008BG13ft_FD_116051 | JGI IMG/M metagenome (GOLD analysis project Ga0154622, IMG submission 116051) | Candidatus Fischerbacteria bacterium RBG_13_37_8
TAAAAGATATAATTCAGCTTGTTGTCGATGATAATTATTTTTTTGAGATACACGAGCATTTCGGTAAAAATATTGTTGTAGGTTTTGCAACCATAGACGGAAGACCGGTTGGGATTGTGGCAAATCAACCAAATTATCTCGCTGGAACACTCGACATCAATGCTTCAGTCAAAGGTGCTCGTTTTATTAGATTTTGCGATGCATTTAATATCCCGTTAATAATATTCGAGGATGTTCCTGGATTTCTACCCGGAACCCAGCAGGAATATGGGGGCATAATAAAACATGGCGCTATGCTTCTTTTTGCTTTTTCAGAAGCTACCGTACCTAAGATAACCATAATTACGCGTAAGAGCTATGGTGGAGCATATTGTGTTATGGCAAGCAAGCATATAAGAACCGATATCAACTATGCATATCCGACGGCAGAAATTGCCGTTATGGGACCGGAAGGCGCTGTTAATATAGTATTCCGTAAAGAACTTGAAAAAATAGCTAAAAGCCATGGACCTGAAGCAGAACAAGAAGCACGCAAGAAAAAAATAGAGGAATATCGTGAGAAATTTGCTAATCCATTCATTGCAGCGGAACATGGTTTTATCGATGAAATAATAGAACCGGCATATACCAGAATAAAAATTATCGATGCGCTTCGGTTACTCGAAAATAAACGAGACATCAATCCTCCTAAAAAACATGGCAATATACCTCTATAAGAGGGGACAGTGAACAGTGGTCAGGGGACAGGAAGCTTCCTTTTTTTCCGAAGGAACAAACGAAATTAATTCGGGGCTTTAGCCCCGGGAACATGCAATGCGAAGCTCCCATCAACCTTTCCCGTTCTGAAGGGACAAGCGAATTTAATCCGGGGCTTTAGCCCCGGCAGTGCGAAGCCACCTCGAACATTGAACCTTGAACTTTGAACCTTGAACATTAAAGAGGGAAGTTATTTTTTTCTTTGTTTGAGAAATGAAAGTAATTGTTCTGCCGTTAATGTATTGATAATATTGGCAGGTTGGCACCATCCTTTGCGTGCGATACCAATTCCATATTCCATATCAGTGATGCCGTCAAGATGATGAGCATCGGGATTAATTGATACGAGCAAATCTTCTCCGCGAAATTTATGCATGTTTCTCCAATCAATATCCAACCGGTGAGCATTTGCATTTAATTCAAGCACTTTACCTAATTTTTTTGTCTCTTCGATTACCGCGTCCATGTTAATTTTAAAAGGTTCCCTGCCTAATAGTAATCTTCCTGTGGGATGTCCAATCATATCTACATAACGATTATTTAAAGCAGCAAGCACCCTTTTTGTCATTTCTTCCTCTGTCATATGAAAATGACTATGCACAGAAGCAATGACAAAATCAAGTTCTTTCAAAATGCTATCATCCAGGTCAATACTTCCGTCTTTAAGTATATCGACTTCAATTCCCTTAAGCACGGTAAAATGCTTCAATTTTGCATTCAGTTCATCAATGATTTTTATCTGTTCTGCGACTCTCTTTTCTGTAAGTCCGCCCGCATAAGCGGCTGATTTACTGTGATCGGCGATTCCAATATAGTGATAACCGAGGCGCTGCGCCTCTTTTGCCATATCTTCTATTGAAGGGATTCCATCACTCCAATTAGAATGAACATGCAAAAAACCTAAAACATCATCCCTGCTTACAAGCCGCGGAAGGTTATGTTCCATAGCTAATTCTACCTCTCCAAAATTCTCACGTAGCTCCGGCGGAATATACTGCATATCAAAAAATGCATAAAATTCTTCTTCGGAATTCACGGATTCTGGTTTTTCACTTTTAAAAATGCCGTATTCATTAATTTTATATCCTCGCTGTTTTGCAATTCTCCTTAATTCAACATTATGTTCTTTACTGCCGGTAAAATGCATCAATGCAGATGCAAATTGTTCTGTTTTCACAATCTTGATATCTACTCTGATTCCTTTAGCATAAAAACTGCATATATTTTCTCCCTGCTCAATAATCTCGGTGCTGTAGGGGCATGTCAGGCAATATGAAGCAATTTCAGCCGGCTGTGTAGTGCTTACTACTATATCAATATCTTTTACTAATTCCTTGTATCGACGCAAACTACCCGCAATTGCCGCATCGCGCAGTTGTGAATTTTTCAGCAGAAATTGGACAATCGCATGTGCCAATGGATACATCTCATTTAATAAATGCTTATCCTTGTATAGTGCCAGCATGGTAATTCCATGCTGTATTTTTTCTTGTGTTTTCTGACCAAAACCATCCAGAAGAACCAGTCTGTTTTCAAGACATGCATATTCAAGTTCCTTGACAGTAGCGATGTGCAAATGCTTGTATAAAGCCAAAATCTTTTTGGGACCTAAACCCGGGATCCGAAGCATCTCAAGCAAACCTGGCGGCGTCTCACTCTTTAACGTTTCAAGCATTTCAATGGTACCGCTTCGAAATAACTCCTCTATCTTTTCAGCTATTGATTTTCCTATCCCTTTCAAGGTTTGCAGTTTATTCTCTTCAAAATAATGCTTTAAATCTTCTGGCAAAGCTTCTATAGTCCTTGCTGCATTGAAATATGCATTTACTTTAAAGGGATTTTCTCCCTGTAATTCCAGTAGTTTTGCAATCTCTTCAAATTTATGTGCTATTTCTTTATTATCCATTTTTATTTCATGTATTATTATCCCGTTCTATTTCTTTGTAAAAGTACCGCATGCCCAGTCATTTTTCACCTTCCATGCCACTTTTCCGGGAAACCTTTTCAGATGTTTCGCAATTCCCTTTTTCTCCTTGCGGGTTAATCCGCTAAATATCCATTGTCCGTGTGCTTTAAGAAGTTTCATGATTAATTCCATGTTTTCCACTATACTATCGCCAGTTAAATTAGAAAGAATAACATCAAACTTCACATCCCTGAAACAATCTGACATGCCAAGGATCACCATTATTTTTTTCATTAAACCATTATAGTAGCTATTCCTTATAGTTTCTCTTATTGCATCTTCATCTATATCAATTGCCACAGCTTTGCGTGCTCCTTTCATCAACGCAAGAAAAGCCAAGATGCCGGTACCACATCCGACATCAAGAATCAGTGAGCCTTTCACATCAAGTATTTCAAGTGCTTTTAAACATAGTTCAGTACTTTCATGTAATCCTGTCCCAAAAGCGGTTGCTGGAATTATAGTAATCACGTGCTTATTTTTATGCCTGGTTTTTGCAATATTGTATACAATAATAATTTGCCGTCCTATTCTCTTTGGTTTCATCTCCCGCATCCAATCTCCCACCCAGTCCTGCTGTAAAATGTTTCCTGTCTCTATAATCATAACGTGTTTAATATCCTGCAACACTTTCGTTACATTATCCCTCGCATCCTCATCTCCAAAATATGCAACATACCATCGTGCATTATCTTTACTTATTTCTTCGACTCCTAAAGGATTTCCTACCCATATTGCGTTATTCAACTCCTCTGGTGATACATGCTTACTGGAATACTTTAAAAAATAAAATTGCTTATTCATCAGATAAATTATACAAATAAACACTTAAAATTGCGATACGGGATAGTATATATATTTAACAATAGAACCTGAAAGGTAAAGAAAAGGTTAACGTTGAGGTAAAGGTAAAGGTTAAGAAAGGTTGAGATTGAAGTTAAGGCTGTGGTTGAGGCTGAAGTTAAGATTGAGAAAGATCAAATAATAATTCTTCCTCTTTTCCGAAACCGTAATATCTTCTCAATCCCGACCTATCTTCAACCTCAACCTTTTTATTTTTCTCGATTTTGTGGAAGCATTGATTTCTTACATTGACTTTGCTTGATAAATTTATTACAATGCAATCAAATGTTAATAATAGATAAAAAAGGAGACTCTATTATGAGAGAAGGAACACTGATTTTTATCTTTGTTATTTTTGTTTTGGTCACGGCAAGCATTTTTTTATCATCTGATGAAGAAGCACCTCTTCCGGACAAGAATTTTTTCGAGAATAGTTTGCACTATACATCTAGAGGAATGGAATACTGGTATAGCAAACAGCAGGGTGGAATTGAAACTATAACAGAGATTCCCTATGCTGATTTAAAATGCAAGAATTGTCATATAAGTACCTGCGACACCTGTCACAAAAAAACAGTTGGCTCAAAGTCAGAATACTCAGCAAAAATGGGACGAAGCCAGGAAACATGTTTAAAATGTCATGAAAGAGAAGGATTAATCATAACGAAAATTGATAAAGAAAACAATACTCTGGATGTGCATTTCCAAAAAGGGATGCAATGCATGGACTGTCATACAAAACACGAAATTCATGGAGATGGCAACACATATAATTCAATGAAACAGCAAGGCGCATTAGAAATTAAATGCGAGAATTGTCATGATCGCCTTGTAAATCATCTCAGTCACGTTGTCCATGGTCAGCGCGTAGATTGTACGGCATGCCATCTTCGTCATGTTGCAACATGCTATAACTGTCACCTCGATACGTTCATTCAGCAAGGAATTAAAACAAAGATACCCCTAAGCAAATGGATATTTCTTATGAATTATAACGGTAAAGTCACCGTTGCCAACATGCAAACCTTTGTATACCAAAATAAGACTTTTCTCCTTTTTGCCCCCATGTTTTCACATTCAATCATGAGAGAGGGAAGACAATGTGGAGAGTGTCATGATACAGAAATCATCAAAAACATAAAAAAGAAGAAATTTTATCCAGTAACATATGCAAATGGGCAACTTACGAACATCAGCGGTGTTATCCCGGTAATTGAAAATATAGAATGGAATTTTATTTTTTTCAATTATGCAAATGGAGAATGGTCAATTATTGACAATGCAGCGATACCTTTAATACAATACGCTGGATTTGGTAAGCCATTGACCCAGGAACAATTTAAGAAACTTGAAAAAGCTCCTACATTCAAGAAATAATGCTAAGTATGCAAATGCCTCTCATATAACTGAAGAAAGGTTAAGATTGAGGTTGACCTATCCTTTGCTACTTACACCAGCCAACCTTGATATTTTTCAAATTATTACTTATATTTATATAGTAGTATTAATTTTGGTAATGAGAGTATGAAAGCACTGATATTAAATGCATTAAAACGAGAGCAATCGAGTATAGAGCACATTTATAAAATTCTTGCAAATGAACTCAAGGATAGGGGTTGGAAAAGCGAGACATTTATGCTTCAGGATATTGATATTTCGAGCTGTAAAGGGTGTTTTGGATGCTGGACAGTTACTCCTGGCATATGCGTTAACGAAGATGAATCCAGTCAAATTATAGCTAAATTCATACATAGTGACTTAATAATTTCATTGACTAAAGTTACTTTTGGGGGATATTCTTCTGAATTAAAGAAAGTATTCGATAGAACCATTCCAATTCTTTCGCCATTTTTCATGAAAGCAGGTAATGAAACGCGTCATAAGCCGCGTTATAAAAAATATCCTAACCTTGCAACCATTGGAGTAATGATTCATCCTGATGATGAATCTGAATATATTTTTAAAACACTTGCTAAACGCATTGCTCTTCATTTTCATGCTCCACAACAAGGAACTTTAATTATATTCAGTGGTCAATCCAAAGAAAAAATTCACGAAAAAATAAAAACTCTATTGCGAACAATTGGTGGAGAATAATGACATACCGTAAAAGTGCTCTCATGCTTATTGGAAGTCCACGACTGACAAAAAGTAATTCTTCTTCATTAGCTGATTATCTTGATCGTCAGCTCCAGGAAAAATATATACAGACCAATAGAATATTTCTCCTTTCCGCACTTAAATCAAATGACTCAATAATCGATTTATTTACTTCGGTAAAGATTGCCCAGGTTATCATTCTCATTTCACCGCTTTATTGCAGCAGTTTGCCTTATATTGTCACAAAATCTATGGAATTAATACATGGCTGCCGCACCTCCCCTAATCTTCCAAATCAGCAATTCTATGCTCTTTTGAATTGCGGTTTCCCGGAATTTCATCACAACCACACAGGCATTGCAATTTGCAGGCTTTTCGCTCGAGAAAGTGGCTTCATATGGTCAGGAGGGCTCGGACTTGGCATGGGAGAAACAATTGGTGCCAAGTCACTTGATAAAGCAGGTTATCTCTTTAAAAATGTCATGAAATCTTTGGATTTGACATCTCAAGCAATTGCCGAAGGCAAAGAAATTCCTTCAGAAGCTGTTTCGCTGATGCAAAAGCCCGTCCTGCCTAAATTTATCTACAAGTTTGTCGCACACTATAATTGGAAACGACAAGCGAAAATACATGGAGCCCGCAATAAGCTTTCCGATCGCCCTCTCCTCTAAATTCTATTCCCCCACTCCCCAGTCCCCAATCCCTTTTATCCAGTGTCATTTATATTAATCGCTCTTTATGCTATTATTATGTTGTTTTCGAATGCAGAAACAATAGGCACTTTGCGCGTTTGAGGGCGGACACATTGGTCCGCCCCTACAAAATATCCCCTATAATAAGGAGTACTGCCATATGTGTGGAATATGCGGTTATTGTGGGAAAAATATACTCCACAATAAAGAAATTATAGACCAGATGACAGCGACATTAATACATCGAGGTCCTGATGAAAGGGGTATTTATAATAATAAAGATGTCGCATTGGGCGCACGCAGATTAAGCATAATTGACCTTGCCAGGGGTTCACAACCTGTTGCAAATGAAAACAAAACAATCTGGGTTGCCTACAATGGTGAAATATATAATTTCCATCACATACGTGAAGAATTACTTGCCAGAGGTCATATCTTCACTTCTGGAAGCGATACTGAAGTTATTGTGCATTCCTATGAAGAGTGGGGAGAGGATTTTGTAAAAAAATTTCGCGGTATGTTTGCTTTTGCGCTCTGGGACAGCACAAAGGAAGCATTATTTCTTGCCCGGGATAGAATCGGAATTAAACCGCTTTATTATACTCTATTACCAGATTTCACTATTGTTTTTGGTTCTGAAATAAAGGCGATTTTGAAATACCCTGGAATCTCAAAAAATATAGAGCCAAAAGCGCTTGATTGTTTTTTGACACTCGAATATATCATATGTCCGCTCAGTATTTTCAAAAATATTCATAAATTAGAACCCGGGCACTTACTTAAGTATCATAATGGTGAAATATCAATTAAGAGCTATTGGGATTTAATAGAGGCAACGCAAGTGAATCAGGAAATTCATGGAATGTCCAATTCGGCAATTCAAGAAAAACTCGCCGCTCTTTTGCAGGAATCGGTAAAATACCGGTTAATAAGTGATGTGCCTCTCGGTGCTTTTTTAAGTGGTGGTATTGATTCAAGTTCAGTAGTTGCCATGATGCATTTGGAAGGAATACACCCGGTCAGGACATTTTCCATTGGTTTTTCTGAGCAATCATACAATGAACTTGCATATGCAAGAAAAATAGCCCGGTTATTTTCCACCGAGCACCATGAAGAAATCATAGAACCTGATGCAGTAGACCTGGTAAATTCGCTTATTTATTACCTGGACGAGCCATTAGGTGATTATTCCATATTTCCCACCTATCTCGTTTCTAAAATGGCAAGAAAACATGTGACAGTTGTATTATCGGGTGATGGAGGAGATGAATTATTTGCAGGGTATGAGCACTACAAAGCTCAAAAATTAAGTAAATTATATAATGCATTTCCTGGTGTTATTAGAAAGCATTTCATCGAATCCATCATTGATGGCATATCACCCTCACCCAAGAAAAAAGGACTTGTCAATCTATGCAAGAGGTTTATTGACGGAGTAAAAAAATCACCTTTTCTCCATCATTATCGATGGACGGTCTTTCTCAATGAACTGGAAAAACAACAACTCTACACCGAAGAGTTTAAAGCTGAATTAGGCGAATTTTCCTTTTTTGATTTAATCGAGCCACATTTGGAAAAAGCTTCCCATTTTGATGCTATAAATGCAGAACTTTACATGGATATAAAAACATATCTTGCCGATGATATACTTGTGAAAGTAGACAGAATGAGTATGGCAACATCACTTGAAGCAAGAGTTCCCCTGCTTGATCATTTCTTTGTCGAATGGGCAATGAGCCTCAACGGTACACTTAAATTGCATAATTTCACCAGCAAATGGATACTGAAAAAGACAATGGAACACTATCTCCCCAAAGATATTATATATCGGCGCAAGGAAGGATTCAGCATTCCTATTAAAAACTGGTTAAAAACAGATTTACGCGATTTAATGGAAGCTACGCTAAGCAAAGAGAATGTTAATGGCGACGCTTATTTTAATTATGCTTGCATAGATAAACTAAAGAAAGAGCATCTCTCCGGGCATTTTGATCACAGTCATAAACTGTGGGCATTAATTGTATTTTATTTATGGAAAAAACAATTTCTTGGATGAAACAGAAGTCACCTAAATTTTAGCGTTATATTATTGCTAATCAAACAAACGATTTCCTAAATAATGTGATATGCTCTACGTTTTGCACAAGCTAAGCTTAATAACAATTATTCCTGCTACATTATAGTAGGAAAATCTCCTAAGGTTCTGAAAGTCTGCATCTCTTGTGATAATCCACTTTTTCTCTGCTTCTGCCAGCTTATAAACATCACCGTTTTTTTATCCCATGCTTTCCTATCTTTTTTAGATGTATTGCCGCAAATCCATGATCTTTAAGAAAATCAATTAAGGCAAATGGCATGTTTTCATCCAGCAGAAATTTTGCCTTCATATTGCATAAGCCTCGTATTCGCATAACTTAGCTGCATAAGAAATAGCCGCTTTAATATCATCAGCATTTAATGAAGGATAATCCTTAATATAGTCCGTTACGGATTATTACGTCCCGCTGGCACGGGACTCATAATGACAGTCCGTTACGGATTATTACGCTTTGCTTCGCAAAGTTCATAATGACAGTCCATCAGGGATTGCTGAAAGCTGAATGCGATTTCTACGATAATTGCTGGATATCTAATTACGCCGATATAAAAGAAGGAATGCTGGCGCCTCTCAACAAACACTTTGGCAATACGATTATTATTCACCGATTTTGCCATATTCTATATACAATACGGCAATGCCGTATGCATTAGTTTCGGTCACGGATAGAACCGGGCACGAAGTGGCATCAATTTCTTTTACAAGCTAAAATAACGCATACTTTTACGAGGTAAAGCAATTACTCACTCGATGCGAATATGATTTCACTCATGCAGGTTCACCGTTGATGCTTTGTTTAACTATTTGCACGCTTACTTCAATAAAACGCAACGTAAGATTTGGGCAGGTTTTGCTGAATGCCGCTTAAAGCGTGCGGCTGAAGCAAAACTCTGCCCAAATCTCGTTGCACAAATTTAGTCTTCGCTTTAACAAATAAAACATTATCTATCTCTAATTCTATCTCTATCATGCTATTTATCTAGATTATTGATCAAAGAATATATGTTCTTTTCCCAAAACACAGGTATATGCAGAAAGATCTTCATCATAAGGAACATGTAATTTCAGTTCGCTTAAATCAGGACTTATTTCTTTAATAACAGCTACCAATTGAGTAAATCCTTCATCATCATTAAATCCTACCAGTAAATTTTGAAAATCGGTAATAGGATACGTGATAAGCTTTCTTATGCTAACTTCCTGAGAAGTACGCAAAACATCTTCCCGTTCCACTGGTTTTTCCAATATCACAGCAAATTCGTACTTCCCATATTCACCATAGAGAGCTTTTTGTCTCATTAATTTTGAAACGACATCCAGGGTAGCATTATCCATTACTTTTCCGACTCCAAATGCCATACCCAATATGCGTGCAGGATCTATAGTATATACCTTTTCTACCTTGTTCCGGAAATAATGCAAAAATTTATTCTGCCGGTAGACTGAACGCTCCTTGACCGATTTTTCTTTAATCTCAGCAGGTACATTCATAAGCAAAAATGGAATGGTTGATTGTTCCAAAACACCTTTAATAATATGCTCTAATTCATCTTCTTTTTGCAGGGCAACTATTATTCCAGTGTCTATCATTTCAATAAGAGCACCTTTATATTCTTTCCCGGCATTATCTTGCACCATCCCATCAGTATCTATTATGGTAATACTATGAAATTTATTTGAATATTTAAGTAATTTATGAAATGCAACGATTACTTTCAAAAAATTCCCGCGTGGAGAAGAAGAACCTACAAAAATTGTTTTCTCCGGTTCTAATTCACGTATATTCTCTCCTGTATAGCTGGAATAAGAAAAACAAGTTGGAAGTCCAAAGAGACTTTGTCCCAAATCTGCACTTATTAAACCAAATAATTTCTTGCCTGGCATTAATCCGCATATATACTCTACCAATGATGATTTTCCTGTATCTACGCCTCCTATAATAATAATGCTCCCTTTTTTCATCCTGGGTAATTTTAGGTGCTTTGACCATATTTCCATTAATTCCTTATTCATACATACTCCTTCTCTTGCACATTACGTTGCGCTATAATTTTTTCAGCTTCAAGTAAAAATGCATAGGCACCAAAAGCTTTTAAAAAATAATCCAGTCTGCTCGTCCACCATATGAGTGGGTACAGTATTTTATATATCCTAAATGCAAATGAATGTTTCATATAATCATCTTTGGAAGCTGGAGAAATGTACCCATCTCGTTTTTTTGTTTTGTTTTTCTGCAATTTTATATATAAAGCATTTAACAGCATTTCAATTGCTTCCGTAATGCTATAAGAATAGCAGGCAATTCTTTTTATAGCAAAACCAGCGTTTTCAAGGAGAGAACGAAGTTGTGCGGGACTGTATCCTTCACGTACATGTCCGTAGGAATCCATGGTAAGTCCCAATTTAGGTTTTATAGCATTTAAAAGAAGTTTTCTTCCAGTTGTTGGTGTACCAATAATTAAAACACCGCCAGGTTTTATTATTCTGGCAATTTCACTTATGCAAATAGTGTCATCTTCTATATGTTCCAAAAAATCTACTGAAATTACTTTATCAAAGGTTTCATTTTTAAACGGAAAAGTGACATTATTAATTTGCACAACATTATTAGATACCAAATCATGGGTTGCAACAA
>Ga0154622_1056_pt1 | contig 11056 bp, 7 predicted proteins | sample Rifle2008BG13ft_FD_116051 | JGI IMG/M metagenome (GOLD analysis project Ga0154622, IMG submission 116051) | Candidatus Fischerbacteria bacterium RBG_13_37_8
AATGAATTATCTGAGCGCTTGCTTTATCATTGCTTACATCTGTTTTGAGCACATAACATCCATCAAGCGTTGCTACTTCCGCTTTCGCCTTTTCATCTATCTCAATGCTTACAATCCTGCATTGAGCAGAGACCTTACAAAATTCTTTCACTTTCAACTTGCCTATAGCTGACTGTATCTTCTTTAATGAAGTCTCAACTTTTGCCGCTCTGTGTATACTCAGGTATTCATTCTCCTTAACGGCATCGGTTAGCAATCCTATTACTATCTGCTTTTTTCCTCTCTTCCCATCTCTGTTGTAGCCGTATGCTCCTAACTCATTTTTCTGATCCTCTAAATATGAACTTGTCACATCATATAAGTAAAGCGAAGGAGTAATTATTAAAAATATTAGTGCCCACTTTTTGCTACACAATTACGCCCCAAATTATTTGCCTGAAAGCATTTACCCTATATTCTTAGCCTGGAACATCCGCTTTAATATAATCTTTCAATCCTTAATTTAATTGCAATTGCTTATTTGTTGCGGAAAGCATTGGCTCTGAGCTGCGGGACGCTGAATATCATTTGAATCAAGTCCATATGAGCCTTCTGTGTCCTGATACTGTGCAACTACTAAATAATAATAACTATCTGTATCCGCAACTATAGTTGCATTTGTCTGACCGAGAGTTGAGCATAAAAGCAGCATATGATCGTAGTTCGAAAACGGCAAACTTCCTCGATATATACTATAATCATCTGTAACACATGTGCCGCCGGGAACATCCCAGCTTAATAGCAAATTTGCGCCTCCCTTCTCAATCGCAAGAGGATTTCCAGCATAATTATCATTATCAGGTACTGCTCCTGCTCCTCCTGCATTCAAGCAAACATCGCTATTGACATTGGTCAGAATTGGCGCAACTTGCGTAAAAGATGAATCCAGGAGCGGTATCTCAACCGCCATGGTCGAATCCGTAGCTATGATATCTGCATCCCGGATCATCAAATTAGTGCTCACACTTGCAATGCAATCTCCACCAACTTCGCCATTCCCGTCTAACTTCATTACCCATACATCATAACCTCCGCTTCCATAACTACCGCTAAATCCAACCAACATATAATTACTGCCATTATTTTCTTCCACAATTGACATCGCCCTATCATACCAAAATCCTCCATATCTCTTCTGCCATTCTACGTTCCCAGATGGATCCAAACTAATCAGTAATATATCATCCTCATTACCTGCTTCCGAAATATACCCCGTAACGAGATAACCACCAGATTCTCTCTCAATTATTTTATATGCAGTTTCGTCATATTCTGTATAATAATTCCGTGCCCACTCTACTATACCGACCGAGTTTACCTTTATGACTAACGTATCCCGTTGACTTATATTGTCATCTGCACCATATCCACACAAAACATATCCCCCATCTTCTGTCGCAATTATAGAATATGCCCATTCCTCTCCAATGCTTCCATACGTCTTCTGCCATTCTATATTATATTCTGTGTCAAGTTTAAGCAAAATGATATCAAACATTCCATAGCCAGCACTCTCCGTTGCCCCAGCTACTAAATACCCTCCCTCACTTGTTTCTATCACTGAATGCCCAATATCATTTCCTGATCCGCCATAGGTCTTGTATGACAGAAATTGCCCTATTACATTAAACTTCGTAACCCATATATCAGTTATTCCAATTCCGTAAGTGTCCGTATAACCTACTGCAATAAATCCGCCATCACTGGTTGAAATAACTGAATAAGCTCGTTCGCTACCCTTTTTGCCCATCGCCTTCTGCCATTGTATCTGAAAATTACCACTTAGCTTCACTATCCAATAGTCATCTAAACTGCTAAGAACATCTACAAATCCTACAATAGCATAGCCACCATCTGAAGTCTTTGCAATAGAATATGCACCCTCATTAAATACAGAATCATACCGATTCTGCCATTGTATAATCCCATCTTCACCGAGTCTCAATAACCACAAATCATAATATATCCCGTTAAAACTGCTGCTCATCCCTACAACCACATATCCCCCATCCCATGCCCTTATAATATCATAGCCGAGTTCATTCCCGCTTCCTCCATATATGCCTTCCCATGTGCTCGAAAAACCGTTCATAGAAAATATACAGAAATAAATAAGTACCAATATACTATTTAAGACTCCCTTTATCATCGCACTTTATAAAAATATGATTCGTAATCGTTTAATGAATTTTCGTATTTACTTTTAAATGGCGTGTATGCACGTAGTTCCGGCGGATTATTATCAAAATCAGGATTGATCCCTCGATATACAAAATATTTCGGCCTCCCGCCCGTCCAGTTGAGTATCACCTCTCCAGCGGTTTCTGCCCACGGCGACCATCGCGCTCCTATTAATTCAATATTATCTATTGCCACTCCGCTATGATTATTATCAATTCCATCTTTCGTATCAAACCAAAACATTATTCGCACCTCTTTTCCCGACCATTGTCCTATCGGCAAATCCGGCGATATAGTCCATTGCTTCTCCGATGGATGCGTAGAATCTTTCACCCATAATGTCCATATGCCATAATTCCACCATAGCTCGACTCGAAATTCATCAGCATTTCGCAATGGATTATATTCTACTTCACGATAGTACTTGAACCTTATTTTCGCATCCGAATTGTTAATCTTTATAAACGGCATTTCAAGATATCCAAAACTCCTCTCTCCGGTATCATAATTACATACTTCTTTATTCCCATAATACATCGCCTTGTGCCCCGAAGGATATGGTTTTCCTATACAGTTCAAATCATCATCTATTATTTTCCACAAAGCTCCCTTATCATCAAACATCCACTGCCAATTAGCTCCGTTATTCTCAAATGTTCCCATCGGCGAATACTTGCTCGCATATAATATCACATCATCTGCTGGCGGCTCATAACCTGTATAGGTAAAACCAGCTCGCAGTATACCTTCACGTTGATCAGGACCCGGATGCACTACTACTACATTTACTATGCAACCACTCGGAGGTAGTGTGTTATTTGGATTTGTTGAGTTTGTTGGGGTATTATTTTTTGAATCTTCAGCATTATTATACATTGAACTTTCTACAACCGCCTGATTAACTAACTCAATCGATAACTCATAAGGAGATATCGAAAAATCATTGATATAACGGAAACATGGTTTATGAGGAGGCAGTTTGGCAAAAATAGTTGTGGAATCTACTACCTGCACTTCCTCTGAAGGCACACCACCAAAAAATACCTTTGCCCCTGCGAGAAAATTTTGCCCTGTTATTTTGACTATGTGACCGCCTTTATATGAACCAATGTTTGGCTGCACTTGTTCCAGCAACGGTGGCTTCACCGCTGGATTTACATACCTCCCGGTGTGCTGATTGTCATGCGCATAATTGTTCCATGCTATCTTTGTCTCATCACTGGCGTACGGCAAATCATAACAATATATATAAGCAGGATCTTCACTCGCTATACCACAATATTCACTTCCAGTGCATATCTCAATATCTCCATCATTATCTAAATCGGATAACGTCGCACCTCTTCCATTAAACGAATAATATGGTTCAATTACTGGATATCCATCAACTAAGGATCCATCAAAATTGTATGCGACCAAGACACCATCACTGCACCATTCGCATGTTCCTCCCGCTGCTATGATCTCCATCTCTCCATCTCCGTCTATGTCTGCAACCGATGGAAAATGACTGAATCCAACCGCTACATCATTTACGCGTAAGAAAATAGGCCATCCCGGCAGTACTGTTCCATCATTATTAAATGCTACTAACCGATCGCATAATACCAGCACGTACAACTCAAGCTTTCCATCTCCATTCACATCTGCAAGTGAAGGATTCCTATATGCAGGGTAATTGCCAATTGAGACTGGAAATCCCGGCACTATACTCGCATCATCATTAAAAACGAATAGCTTATAAACATTATCATCTGTAATCGCTATTTCGAGCTTGCCATCATTGTCAATGTCTCCCAGAGCAGGTGCATTAATAGGATGTGTGCCTAATACAATTGGCCAATTCCTAAAATGGCTTCCATCCTCTCTAATTATATAAAGCTTCCTATTTGCAGTATTGACAGTAAGTTCAATTATTCCATCATCATCAAAATCTCCTGCTGAAGGTGAAGCATAGCTTTGACCAGGGCCAGATAACGGCTCATAATTCTGAAGAGGAAAAACTACAGGAAAACCAGGCAGTAATCCACCCCATGATCCCAACACATTCATTCCTAAATTATACTCATCAAAATTAGACGGCTCAGAAGCTGCAAATGCTATCTCATAATTACCATCCCTATCTATATCCTCAACCACTGTACCCACAAATGCAGTATTAGGGGGATTTGGGAATCCATTTAAGCGAATCCCATTCCATTTAGCCACTGTAGCGCCACAAAAATCTGTACAGTTAGGCGCATCTAATCCCTGGTTGCCTATTATTTCGTTTAATCCATCGAAATCGATATCTTCAAAAGCTGCTAAGCCACCATAGTTAGGTGTCGAAATGATGTTTCCCAGATAATTATATATGTAATGACCATCCCAGTGTGTCAATGCATATACCTCTGATTTATTATCTCCTGTTAGGTCGCCTATTGTTGGCGGATATGAATAAAAAACAGCACTTGGTGTTTGAACCGGCCAGCCCTGTTGATAGGGAAAGAAATTACTATGTTGCTCTCTGTATATAGTTCTCTTTTCTGTTGATTTTATTACTATTAATAATTCCCCTGTCTCTTCATTCCATACTTCATAATGTTGCTTTTCAGAATTAAATATCACTCTTCGCTCTGCAATACATACTAAATTAACTGTTAATAATAAGATAAATTGAAGGAATATAATTTTCTTCATTTTCCTTCTCAAAAACAAGAGGTCGCTTCTCATGGATCAAAATGAAAAGCAACCTCATTAAAATTGATTTAATATTTTATTCCTGAATAGCAACAATAAGCGCATCGGAGAAAGAAATAAGCTCTTTCTCCTTAGCATCATTCACTATAAAATTATCGACCTGATTTTTAAATGCTTCTGTATTTGCAACAACGGCTTGCTCATTTGCTGGAGAATTCATGAGTTGCTCAATTACTGCTAATTTGTTCAACAATACTTCTCTTTTATTCGCATTAATGAAATCATTATCCGGCATTGCCTCAACCGTAAGTATTGCAGCCTCGACAAAATGCGCTGCATGCAACACTTCTTGAATTGCTATTGATCTCGGCTCATATCCCTCCGGAATGCCAATGATCGGCGATAAAGCATTATTCGTGAAAGCATTCACTACCGTTATATCAGCTTCTTCTGGGGCATCTGTTGAATACGCATTTACAAAATATACCTTATCATAATTCGACCGTATTTCGCACGCTACTGGTGTGGTTCCTCCTGTGTCTTTTGGATCATCTCTTATAGGATTAGGCGTAAGTAATCCATTAATCCGCGTCCATTTGTTCGTCCATGAATCCGCTACGAATGCTTTCCAATCTGTTTCACCTGTATCCGGATTTATGATAATTTCGCCTATAGTGACATCCTGTGGAAATACTTGTATGTTAATTTCATCAAGGCTGATTTCCTGATCAAATGGCTGGCACGGACTCGAACACAACAATGCTCCTTGCTTATACCCAGGAGCCTGATGCAAGCTATACTCCGGTACTACCATACAAACACGCTCTATTCCCAAATCAACATCATAAAAATTATCTAGGCCTATATTTATTATCGGATTTTGTACTCTCGGCAATTGCTGCCCATCAATTTCACATAAAATCACCCATTGATGCAGATCCGGTTCATACCTCAAGATTACAAGAAACTGCCAATTATCACTAAGAAAGCCTTTTACACTGCTTAAAAATACCTTATCATTTACCACAGAAATATGCAAAACCTGCCCTAATGCTAAAGAGGGCACCGGTATATATTGAATCAATTGCATCGTTTCTGCATTCAATATTAGTACTCCTCCTATGTATCCTCCAAATGTGTATTCATTTGCGCCAACTATCAGATGATAGATCGGATCAACTCCTTGCGTAGCATTATAGTACTCCGCTACCGCGATATCTTTAGGCTTTAATAGCTCATTTGGTGATGAATAGCCAGCTTCAATTTCTAAAGTGCCGGTATGGATTTTTAATACTTCTAATCCGCCCGGCAATATCATAGCAACATAAGCATATCTCCCCGGTATGGTTGTATTTTCACTAAAGGCGCTCGAAACAGGTTCATAATTAAACAAAATATCTGATTGCTTTTCAGGATTATAAAACTGAAGATCTACCAATTTATCTCTCGTTGTATCAACAACTTTTATATATTTTTCTATCCCCGTAACAAATCCAAAAGTTGAATATTCATATATTCCTGGTAGTGTCACACATGGAGTATCTGGTTCAAAAGTATATCCGCATAACTTAATTTTAGCATCCCATTCCTTATGCGCCGGGCTTTCAACTATCAAAAGTCCACCCTGCTTATCAATTTTGCTCACAGGAACTCCATCAAAGAATACCGAATAAACACTACCAATTATCTCCGGTTTACCATAAATCTTGACTACTGTCTCCCCTGCAGTCGTTCCTGTATGTGGTATGAACGGCATGTTTTCATATATTCCATAAAAACCAAGCGCTTCTGTCTTGCAGCTTTTTCCACATAATTCATTTTCAATGCATACATTTGCAACACTAACGGGGAAATTATACGGAGTACGCGCTTCCAATTTATAGCGAGAAATATAAGTCACACTGGGACTATATTCTTTGTAGATTACATCGCCTACTTCTGCCTCGAAATATACAGCCGAATGTGAAGAAAAATAATTCCCTTCTATCGAGATTAAATTGCTGCCTTTAGTGCTTACTGATTTCGGATTTACATCGTCTATATCTGGTTCGCCTAAATATTCATAAGCATCTTCGGCGGTTAGATTAATTTGTATATCATGTGTACAACTCTTATTTAATGTTAGATCCACAATTCCTGTCTCTTTGCCAGGCGTAAATGCGCTTATTGTATTGCCTATTACCTTAACATGCATAGCTTTATAACTATTGAAGTAAACATCCATTCTGTCTGCAACAAAATAATTTCCCGTTATCAACACCTCCTCTCCACCAACACTACAACCAAAAGACGGCTCTATATTTTCAAACTGCAATGCGCATTTGCACATCTCTCCCATCTCTAAATAAGAAATCCCTTCCCAACAATTTAAGCCCTTAATTGAATCCTGAGTATCTTCAGATAATAAATATGATGAACTCGCCACTGCTCCACTATTATAATAAGGTATATCAACATCAAAAATAAAATTGCAACTGCTGTCAATATTACCATTTGAATTCATCCTCAAAACTACTATTTCTTGATCCTCGAAAACTCCCTTTTTCCATTTTACGCCCAAGACTAAAGAACCGTCGTCATCTAATTGAATCACTTCCCCTCTCGCAAACTCTGCACCATAATTTATTATGTATTTTTGCCATATTATATTACCATAAGGATCCAGTTTTAAAACGTAGCTTACCCAATGCGGTCCTAAAGGTGCAAAACCAGTAATTACATAGTTCTGATCAGGCGTTTGCACTATAGAATAAGCTCTCTCATCATTACCTTCTCCTCCTATTCCATATCTTCTTTGCCATTCTATCTCTCCTTGACTATTCATTTTAATAATAAGAAAATCCGTATCTGATATATTCTCGTTCATTGTCCCTGCCGCAATGAAGCCACCATCAGAAGTTACTATTAAATCATACGCTTCTTCATAGCGTCCTGTATCATATACTTTCTGCCATTTTATCGTATCTTCATAATAAACTTCATTATCAATTACAATAACATTTAATTCTACTTTTAGCATTATTATGTCTTCCACACCTGTACCGAAATAATCAATACTCCCCAATATTGCGAAGACATCATTCTCAAGCGTATCTTCAAGAATTTCAATATCATTTCCTTTTTCTTTGGAATTATACCAGTATCCTTTTTGCCACAGAATGTCTCCATTTGCGTCTAATTTCAACGCTCTGATGTAACCCGATTCATTGCCTGAATATTGTGATTGTCCAACAACAAGATATTCTCCTTCCGAAGTCTGTTTTATGGCATTTGCGCGATCATTTAGTCCGTCACCATAGGCTTTCCTCCATTCCACTCCTCCAGCTTCATTTATCTTCATTACCAGCATATCTTCAGCATCAGGAAAAGATGACTCCGTATAACCAGCTATAATATATCCTCCATACATAGTCTGCTGAATAGATAACGCTACATCAATATCTTCACCTCCATATACCTTCTGCCATTCAATTATTCCGGCTTTGTCTACTTTAATAACAATAACATCCGAACCACCATACCCAAATGAATTCGTTTCCCCCGCTATTATATATCCCCCATCAATCGTTTTAGCCATGCTATGTATTATATCATCGCCAGCTCCACCATATGTCTGCGCCCAATACGGTTTTATTTCAGCTTCCATAGCAAACGCTATATTACTAATGGCAAAAATAGAATAAAGTAAAATAATATAGAATAAAATTTTTGGTTGTTTTGACATAAACACCTCCTTTGATAACTATTTTTCTCTACTTGCCAATTTCTTTCATATAAGGATCTTTATGCATTACTATTTACTTTAACACCACAAATACCTATTGTCAAGTACTACAAAATCAAAGCGTGACGATCATCGCAAACGTAACATTATATATTATTTTTTTAAATTCGGGCTAGGAAAATCGTTTTTCATCATATAGAATTATATGGGGGAAATTGGTGAAATTTAACTAAAAGTAAGGAAAAAATAATGCAATCATGGTAATAAGGCAAGAAAAGATATCTTTTCTTGCCTTATTACCATGATTTGGAGATTCACAGGGAAGTAAATGAGCAAAATAATGAGCAAAAGGCAAGAAATTGAGTAAAAAGCAGGTAGACCTTTAGCAGGAGAGGAGATAGGGAGTTAAATAATTGGATGTTGTCAAGAATGTTGTGTAAATAAGTAATCATTGTTGTACCTGTAAGATAGTGTAATAAAGGGAAAGAATTTCTCTCTCATTGGCTTTAATAAAAACATGTGGAGTAGCCCATTTAGAGAGTTTAAAGCAATTATGCCAGATGCCATAGCAGAGGAAGATATGATGAGGGGATCGGAAGTAACCGCCTCGAGATTTTCTAATTTGTTCAATGACGTTGTTGAGTCCTTCAATGAGATTAGTAGAGTAGAGGTATTTTCGAATATCTTTAGGGACTCCTTAAAGATAATGCAGTATTATACGGCAATAGTATCAATTTTTCCGTGTTCAAATTAGATGTAATTATGTTCTTTATTTTTTCATTCATATGCAATACCTGAAATTTCTGTAGTAAGAGGGGGAGCTCTGCTCCCCCAAACCCCATAAGCGATAGCTTAGGGAGTTGACTTTTTGATAGAAATTGCATATAATAATATGCATGACAAACAGCGAATGGTATGTTGATGATGTGCTCATTGAATGAAATGATTATTGTACGACAGTGCCGGCTCTATTGTTTTCCTACAAACCAATAGTTGATGATTCGTCAAGCAACATTCCTAACGGAATTATAGAAGAAGATGAAACAGTCAACCTTGTAGGAACTTTAGAGAATTTAGGAAGTGCATCTGCAACTTCTGTAACTGGCGTGCTCACTTCTTCCGACCCTGTTACTATAAATAACGCCAATGCAGTATATCCGGATATTATGCCAGGCTCTAAACAAAACTCTACCATATCTTATAGTATTACTCCCTATGCGATTAATAGAACTGCAACTCATTGGGATTTTACTGTCACCGAATCACCTTCCTGCATGGAATGCTCAACTATTTCCTATAACTTCACCTATCATGTGGGGAATAGCTTTGTAGATGTCCCAACTTCGGATATATTTTATTCATCTATAGAAACATTATTACATTCAGAAATTACGGGGGGCTGTGACGCAGAAAATTACTGCCCATCATATGATAGTTTAAGAGAGCAAATGGCTAAGTTTATATGTAAATCGATGGAACAACTAAATCCAGGTTCATGTTCTGCAACATCTTGCCAGGAGATATTCACTGATGTGCCCTTCTCGAATATTTTTTGTTCCTATATAGAAACGCTGTATGATGCTGGTATTACAGGAGGTTGTCAGACTTATCCGTTGCTGTATTGCCCAAATATACCGGTTCAAAGAGAAGGTATGGCGAAATTCATATGTCTTGCAATGGAATCAGTTAATCCTGGTTCTTGTCCAACAGCTCCTTCTTGCGCAGGCATATTTAATGATGTTCCGGCTAGTAATCCTTTCTGCATTTTCATAGAAGCCTTATATGAGGCAGGAGTCATATCAGGTTGCCAATCAATGCCATTGCTCTATTGCCCGGATTATGATATAACACGAGCACAAATGGCGAAATTCCTTGTGAACGGTTTTGGTTTCAATTTGTAATCTCCCACCCCATCTGCTCACTGGCTACTGTCTATTGCCTTCACCTGTTTTTCGAGCCAGGTGACTGCTTCATCGGCATACATTACATGATGAGCACCGTTTGCGCGGTACAACAGTTCGTACTGTTTCTTTAATTCATTTAATTTTTGGATTGAAGCCGGATCAGTTGTTTCTTTTTCTTTCTGCCAAATTAAAATGCCGAGGTTGGAAATCTGGGAATCCCATTGTTCGCGCCAACTGTCGACCATTTCTTCATAGCCTTTCTCATGACAATTGAGGCAATGTTTTTTCACATCCGCAGCAAGAATTTCCGGCGAAGGTTGATCATACACATTGACATCATGGCATTGCTGACATTCGAGAGAACCCATGCTGTTTTCAACTTTTTTCACGCCCGGGATAAGCGTACCTTCCAGCATGCCTAGCTGTGCTTTATGGCAGCGTGTGCAATTTTCGATATGTTTCGAGTGATGGCATTTCATGCATTGTTTAGCATCGGAGTATGTTTCCTTATGATTATTCAGTGAATGGC
>Ga0154622_1065_pt7 | contig 11052 bp, 9 predicted proteins | sample Rifle2008BG13ft_FD_116051 | JGI IMG/M metagenome (GOLD analysis project Ga0154622, IMG submission 116051) | Candidatus Fischerbacteria bacterium RBG_13_37_8
TAATCCCTTCCTTTGAAAACTCCGTATGTATGGTAAAATGCAATAATCTGCAACCAATTTTCCATGAAAGAAAGGCACTTTCATAACTGTTTTTCATGTGCAATTCTTTCCTGAGAATCTCTGCAATATGTTGTCCCGTGGTGATTGAAATAGCAGTGAGTAACTGTTTTGCCTTTTCATTTCCGTATTCGGAATTCAGGATTTCATACGTTGCAAAAAGATACTGTATGAGAAAATGAAAATATTTCCTGGTTTGCTCACCCCTGGGAATATAAGAAGATGCTATTTTTGCAAGAATACTCATCTATAGTTTCAAACGTTGAAATTCTTCAATGGTCGTAAATCCTTTTTGAATTTTTTCAATGCAAACTTCATGAAGACCTTTAAAACCTTGTTTTAATGCATGCTGAACAATCCTGCTGTCAGGTTCATCTTGTACAATCATTGATTTAAGTGCAGGAGTAAGTTTCAGTGATTCAAAAAGAGCTATTCTGCCGTTATAACCAATAAAATTACACGTTTCACATCCTTTTCCTTCGAATATCTGTAATGTTGCAGCTTCTTTTTTCGAGAAACCCATATGTTGGAGGATAGAGGGTGAAATAGGAGTAATTTCTTTACATTTATCACATATTTTTCTTACCAACCGCTGATTAATTATATATGATATACTTGAAGCTAATAATACATTTGGAACACCTAAATCACGCAATGCCGTTATTACTTGTCCGCATGACGAAGCATTAAAATCAGAAATGATTATTGCACGCGATGCAATTTTTAACGCCTGCACCGTTACTTCTACGGAAGGCATATCTGAAACATAGATACAATCAGGATCTGATTGCAATAGACTGTTTAAACCAGTTAAATAATCAAAACCGGCAGAGGGATTTATTTCCGACTGGTGCACATTTTCAATCTTTTGCTGAATAGGCGCTTCAAGTGTAAAGATTTTTTTATTCGTTTTTGATAAATCCTTCAGTATGGCATATTCAGTTGTCACCGTCCCATTCATGAGAGGACCGGAAATAATTATCATGCCAGGATTTTCAAGCGCTAATTTTAATTCGGTGTACTGATCCGTGGATAATCCTATCTGGTCTAAATCCTTTAAAAATTCACTGATATTAATTATTTTAACTGAAATGCTTTCTCCGTTAATACTGGGAAAAGTAATTATATTCATTTGAAAACGGTTAGTTTGCAATTTCATAACCAGCTTGCCTGATTGTGGGAGTTGATTAATGGATGAATCCATGTGAGCTAATTTTTTAATTGCTTCGATTAAAGGAATTTGATGTTTTTTAGAGAATTGTTTTACTTTATACAGAATTCCATCTATTCTAAAACGGATGGAAATTTCAATGTCTGAACTTTCAATGTGTATATCTGAGGCATTTCGTTTAATAGCACTCATGAATAATTTTTGTATAAAGCTATTATAATCAATAGATTCTTCGACAAAGAGAGGTTTTGTTTCTTCGCGGCGGTGTAAATTTTGTAATAAAGCAACTATTTCATCGGAATCATAGAAAAAAGGAACAGGATGACATGCTAATTTTTTAGCGATAAGTTCCCATGTGGCGATATCATTTCGATGCACCATGGCAACAGGCTGGAAGGTACGTTTTCCTGCTTCTGAAGCTTGAAAAAATGGTATTATTTTGCGTGCCACACAAAATTGAGCGCCTAGTTTTTCAATAGCGGGTAAATTTATATGTTGTATGGTAAGTTTTTCCGGAGGAGGGTCATTTTGAAGTTTCAGGAAATAATCAAGCACTTCGGTTTCGATATTGCCGAGTTCGACAAATAATTCTCCTAATTTTTTACCCGTCTGCGATTGTATAGCAAGAGCAGTAAGGAGTTGTTCGGTGCTGAGCAGGTGTGCTCTAACGAGTATTTCTCCTAATTTTTCCTTGCTGCTCTTCAAGGATTCACGTTCAGCTTGTATTTCCCTGGGTGCATATTTCCAGAAACGCTCTTTATATTCATCGGATGCATTACAAAAACATTGCAGGCAATAAGGACATAATTTAGTAGGATTCTTTGGATCGCACGAACACCACACTGAAGTGGAGGAATCGAACTCTCCTAAACAATTAAAACATTGTACCACATATTCTTCCGGCACCGTTTTCTCCGCAAGGTAATTGTAATATTATAATTCTACTTGTCTTATTTTGCAACAGGTAGAATTCAGTTCAACAGATTAGAAGGTAAAGGTAGAGGTTGAGGTATACCTATACCTCTTCTATACCTATACCTTTTTATTTTTTACTATTGATTTTTGTTGAAAAAAAATGTATTATGTAGTATTTAAGAAAAGCGGAGTTAATATGGAGCTTCCAGCGGGGAAGCTTAAAATATTTAAACAAAAAAAACAAAAAATACCTTGAAAGGAGTAAGATAGATGAATGTTCTGGGTCTTCACTATCTGCTGGAATTGAAGGATTGCAACCCTCAGATTTTGGACGACCTGGAGACAGTCCAGGAAATTTTGCTGGATGCAGCCAGAAAATCACAGGCTACTATTATCGATTATTCCTTCCGTAAATTCTCCCCCCAAGGCATTAGTGGAATTATCATTATTGCCGAATCCCATTTCTCAATTCATACATGGCCAGAGTACGGGTATGCTGCAATTGATATCTTTACCTGCGGCGAAGTTATGGATCCTCTAAGCGCTGTCGGGTATATCATTGAAAAATTCCAAAGCAAAAATCCTTCTTTTCTTAAAATGAAACGCGGCCTCATGTCTATTCCCTTTGAATCCCTTTCCCATCAATTGTCGTTAGATGCACATCCTCCCGAAGATAAAGAAATATGTGAACGGTTCTTCCTCGATTTTATTACCCCGTCATCAGCTCATCTCATTAAAGCAAAAAAAATATTGTTCTCCGCAAAAACCAAATACCAGGAAATTGAAATATTTGATACGATCGCTTTCGGTAAATGCCTTTTATTGGACGGAAGAATGCAATCTGCTGAATTAGATGAATTTATTTATCATGAAGCTCTGGTGCATCCCGCTATGATTACTCATGGTAATCCGCAATCAGTTCTTGTTATTGGTGGCGGTGAAGGAGCTACACTTCGGGAAACCCTTAAATATTCTTCCGTGAAACGCTGCCTGATGCTTGATATTGATCAACAAGTTGTCGAAGCAAGCAGAATATTTCTCCCACGCTGGAATAATGGCGCTTTTGAAGATGACCGCACTGAAATTATCTACGTCGATGCACGTGAATACCTCGAAACTCATTCAGAAAAATTTGACGTGATCCTCATTGATATCACTGAACCAATTGAACATACTCCTGCACATTATCTCGTTACACAGGAAATGTATAAACTTATACAACAACACTTAAATGAAGGCGGCATTATGGCTCAACAGGCAGGCAGTACCTCTATTTCTGAATTGCAGATTTTTGCATCCCTGTATAGAACAATTGCTTCAGTTTTTACCACTGCACGTACCCTCTCCCTTCAAATACCGTCTTTTTCTTTGCCGTGGGGTATTATCCTCGCTTCTGATGTAAAAGATCCATTAAAAATTAAAGCAAACCAGGTGAATAAAAAAATACAGAAAATTTTTAGCTCGGATTCTCTAAAATATTATAGTGGTGAAGTGCATGCAAGTATGCTGGTACAACCTGCTTATTTCAAGGAATCGCTTTCCAAACAAGGAAAAATTATTTTTGACGACGAACCTCTTGATTATACTTCATTCGATTATGCTATAGAAATTTATTGAGCAAAAATAATATTAGGGACACTCACCTATTTTTTTTAAAAAAAATAGGTGAGTGTCCCTAATATTATGTTACTTTTATCTTGACATTTTTGCAAAAGTCGAATATACTATAATACTATAAAAAATAAAGTAATACTGGGGGTGTATTTAATTTGGCCGGCATTATAATTCAAGATGGCGAATCGCTTGAAAACGCTCTGAAACGATTTAAACGTAAAGTTCAGGAAGAAGACATAATCAAAGAAATAAAAAAGCATTCGTATTATTTAAAACCGGGTGAGCGAAGAAGAGCAAAAGAAGCGTTAGCAAGAAAAAGATTAAGAAGAAAAATGAGAAGAACCCAGGGTATGTAATAGCATACCTGTAATAAGGAATTTAAGTTATTTTCTTTTTATTGAAGAGAGTCTTTTAAGGCGGCGCACGATTATTTTTTCAAATCCTTTGCCAGCGGGCAGGTATAATTTTAGGGATTTAAGGGAATCAGGAAGGCAATCCATGGAAGTGGTTTTTTCGTCAAAATCATGTGCATATAAATAATCTTTTCCATAGCCCAAATGTTTCATGAGGGAAGTAACAGGATTTCTTAGATGCAAGGGGACTGGTTCATTTACTGTATTTTTCACTGCTTCTAATGCTTTTCCATAGGCAGTGTAGACCGCGTTGCTTTTAGGAGCGGCAGCAAGATATATTGCTGTTTGAACAAGGGCAAGAATTCCTTCAGGATTTCCGAGAAAATGAACTGCTTCTTTAGCGGCTATTGCAAGAGACAGTGCTCGTGGATCAGCATTTCCAATATCTTCTGATGCAACTCGTATTAATCTTCGTGCGAGATAAAGAAGATCAGCACCTCCTTCGATCATCCTTGTCAGCCAATAAATTGAAGCATCTATATCACTGTTTCGAATGCTTTTATGAAGTGCAGAAATTAAATTATAAAATTCCTCCCCTTGTTTATCAAAAAGAATTATTTTTTTCTGTTCCAGTTCTTTTAAAAAATCGAGGGATATTTCTTTAATTTCTTTTTGAGAGGAAAGTATATATTCTACTGCTAATTCAAGAATATTCAATGCTTTACGGGCATCGCCGTCACTTAAGATTACCATAAAATGAAGGGCATTTTCTGCTATGGTAAATCCTGTTTTACCGTAGCCCTGTTCTTCATTAGAGAGTGCACGGATGATAATGCATTTAATATCATCTGGAGTAAGAGGAGTGAGGGTATATACTTTTGTTCGTGAAAGAAGCGCTGGAATTACTTCGAATGAAGGATTTTCAGTTGTTGCGCCTATAAAAGCAATGGCGCCTTTTTCAATATAAGGGAGAAAAGCATCCTGCTGAGCTTTATTTAGTCTATGAACTTCATCAATAAGAAGAAGCAATTTTCGGGCATGAGTTCTATTAATATTTGAGTACTTATGCATAAGTTGCTTAATTTCTTTAATACTGCCAAGCACTGCGGAATAAGGAACAAAAAGCATGTTGTGCATTTTTGAAATAATGAATGCTAATGTTGTTTTTCCGATGCCGGGAGGTCCCCATAGTATCATTGAAGGGATTTTACCTTTTTCTATTAATTGTTTGAAAGGTTTTCCGGGTGCCAGGAGATGATTTTGTCCTACGAATTCTGATAAGGTTTTGGGACGCATTCTATCTGCAAGCGGCGCATTATTTTGTGCAGATTTTGTATTCTCGTCAAAAAGAGTATTTTGATGATAGGAAGAAGGATCAATAGTCATCACCTTTATTATATCACTGAGCTTAAATTAGAGGCAAGCGGCAATTTTAATTGACTTTTAAACGAGCAATGAAATATAATGATATCTGTTATAATTATGTCAGAAGAAAATAAGGAAAAAACTTATAAAGTTGTTGACAAGAGATTTCAAGAAAAGGAAAGCAATGCTGAACCGATTCCATCAAGTAATATCATCCCTCCTTTAGAACAATTATCAATTAAGGATAGATTTATTGTGCTTATTTCATCACTTATGCAAAGTGCGCTTATCTATCTTGGTGAAGAACCTGAACCTGTTACCAAGGAAAAGAAATTGGATTTAAACGAAGTGAGAAATACTATTTCTATGATTGAGATGTTAAAGGAAAAGACAAGAAATAATCTTGAAAAAGATGAGCAGGATTTCCTGGAGGGAGTTATATATACTTTGAAAATGAAATATTTAGAAAAATCAAAAATCAAATGAAGCATTTTTCAGGCGCTTATAATAATTTTCTATTGCTGTGGCTTGTATTTGTGCTGTTATTTTCGCTAAGTGTTTTTTCGCAGGAAATTATTGAATTAGCGCCTCCTGAACAACAGGAAACAACTCAACCTCCCGGTTCCGAAGACTCAATCAAGGAAGTAGTGTCGGTTAAAACTCGTTCTTACCAGGATATTGAAACCTTATGGGTGCATTTTCTTGATCAGTCAAATAGAAATGAATGGAGTATGGCTTTTGAAAGACTTAGCAGGATTAAGCAGCTCCAACAAGAAATGGATATATATACCCTGCCAGAATTAAGCCTGCCTCTTGTTGCCAAGGGCGCGGAACTTTTACGCAAAAATGAAATAGAGTTAGCGCTTCAATGTTTTTCCTTTGCAATAGAATTGGATTCTACTAATCTTGATGCTTATTTGGGAATAACAAAAACTTATTTCAAAAAAGGTGCCCCGGGTATCTCCAAAGGAATTATTCATTTATTATCAAATATTAAAGGAAGAACAGTAACAATATTTTCCACCATTCAATTAATAATCGATGTAGTGAAAAAATTATTTGTCATCATTTTGTTTGTATCAATGGCATTCGGACTTATCCTTATGATTAAATATTCAAGCTTATTTCTGCATGATGTCCAGGAAGCATTGAGTGATAAATTTAGTGCCAAATATATTCTTCCTATAGGAATGCTAATTTTATTTGCACCTCTTGTTTTATTTATAGGATGGGCATGGGTATTTATTTTCTGGCTGATAGTTTTTTGGCGCTATAGCAGCGGCAAAGAAAAATTTATGATCACATTGTTTATGATTGGATTATTTATTTGGACGCCTTTTATTAAAATTGCTGATAAAATTCAGCAAGCCTGCATGAATTCTGAAATAAAAGCGTATCATGGAGCTCTCTATGAAAAACTTAATCCTAATACATTAAAAGGTCTCCAATATGAAATAATGCAGCATAAGGATAATGTAAAAGCTACCCTGCTTCTTGCAAGCCTATTGAAAAAGAAAGGAGATTTTGATAGTGCAATTAAGCTTTATGATGGCATATTGAAAGAAAATGAAAATAATATTGAAGCACTTAATAATTTAGCCAATACCTATTATCAGCTTGACATGCAGGATAATGCGACAAAATACTATGAAAAAGCTATTGATTTAAAACCGGATGATGCAACACTTGTGTATAATTACAGTCTTGCAGTAAGGTCACAATTTAATTTTACCAAGGCGGATGATTTAATGAAGAGGGCGCAAACATTGGACCTAAATCTTATTCTTTTTTATGAAGCACGGCCTCCTGATAAAAAAGGAATTGTCGAATTTACATTAACCCCGGCAAATCTTGTGCGCTTAATAATGGAAAAGACTCCTTATTACAAAAATCCCTTGAAAATAATAATACCTTTTATGAATAATGTTACAGTTATATTGATAATAATGTTATTATTGCTTCGCTGGCAAGGAAAAAAATTTTATTATGCAGAAAAATGCACAAGTTGTGGTATTGCTTATTGCAAGCGGTGTCAGCCAGTGGAGAAGCAGCACAAATATTGCAGTCAATGTCTGCATTTATTCGTTAAAAAAGATGGCGTGGCTCAAGCAAGTAAAAGAGAAAAAATGGATTATATTGAGAAACAGCGAAAAAAACATCATATCTTTTCCTATGCATTAAGTTTTTTAGCACCTGGCAGCGGCAGTCTTTATCTTGAATCAATATTTTCAGGCGTTATTGCAATGACACTTTGGGCTTTTTTATTATCAATGACCTTTTCACATTATTGGTCTATCAAACCTATTATTGAAACTGAATTTAGCAAGTGGTTATCATTTGGTTCTGTTATTTTTCTTGCAATATATTATGTAGTTTATAATATTGGATATTTATTAACACCGAGGAAATCTGCGTAATGGCATTTGAAGGAACATTAGAAACATTTAGTATTGCTGATATTTTACAGCTTATTGGTCTTCAGCGAAAGACAGGAATTCTTACGCTGAAAAGCAAGGAAGAAGTGGTTACAGTTTCTTTTTATAATGGCATGATAGTAACGGCAGATTCAGTGCCCAAAAAACTGGAAGATAAATTAGGAAAAGTGCTTGTTAAAACGAGCATGATACAAGCTGAGCAATTAGAGGAAGCATTAAATATCCAGAAAAAGACATTGCAAAAACTTGGTTATATTCTAGTCAAGCAAGGGTATTTAAGCCAGGAACAATTAAAGGATGCATTGCAGGTACAAGTCTCACAAATGATTTACAGATTATTCAGATGGACATCTGGTGAATATTATTTTGATCCAAAGGCTAAAGTAGATTTTGATCCGGAAAATATGGTACCTATGTCAGCAGAGAGCATATTAATGGAAGGCATTCAGATGATAGATGAATGGCCTCTAATACAGAAAAAAATTCCTTCTTTCAATATTATTTTTAGAAAAACGGCCAATGTTAATATAGAACCAGATAAAAAGGATGAGTTCCAGGAAGTATCTTCCGAATTTGATATGTTGGTTGAGGAATCGATTAAGGAAGTATTTGTAGAAGATAAATTAAAGTTAAACAGGGAAGAGGAGAAAGTTTATAATCTGGTTGATGGACAGAGAACAGTTCAGCAAATTATTGACAGGTGCCCATTAACTGAATTTCATACCTGCAAAGCTCTTTTTGAATTGCATACCCGCAATATAATAGAAGTGTTTCAGGAAATGAAGCTTGAATATGAGAAGAAGGAAGTAACGGAAGCGAGAATAAAAGATAAAGAAGGTCCTTCTTATATTCTTGGAATAATATTTTTAGTCATAGGTGTAGCAAGTTTAATTTTTAATTTATTTTCGCCTTTTGGTTATTTTTTTAATCAGCCACTCAATTTCAGGCATGTGGCGAGTAGAGGGGATTCCTGGCAGCAACTTATTAAGATAAAAGATGCGGTGGTGATCTATAACAGCTTTTATCGCAGAGTACCTCTTTCATTGGATGAGGTGTTACAAGCAGGTTTATTGATCAATGATGATCTATATGATCCATGGGGGCGCCCTTACGAGTATCAACCGAGTGAGGAATATTTTATTATAAAAGGTACTGATGCAAATGGAAATTCCTCGGAGGAATTAGTTCTCCGTGAATATTTATCATTTGTTCCCATGAGCGAAAGACCGGTTCTTTTTCCTAAGGAAAGTGAGAATTCAACGATTGAGATTGCACCATGATTCAAATGAATTGAATACTGGAACTTGGCAACAAATAGTGCTTATCGATTTTGATACTCATGCACGTAAGAGAACCATTATTTTTCAAGCGGTGAGTTAGAAAAAAATCTATGAATGTTATATATAGCATCGAAGATGCTAAGGATATAAAAGAGACATCAGTTACCATTGGTAATTTTGACGGCGTACATGTCGCGCATCAAAAAATAATAAGAGATGTTGTCGAGAAAGCAAAAGAAAAGCATTATACAAGCGTTTTGATTACGTTCGATCCTCATCCATTAAAATACTTTCAAAAAGCACAGGTCAAACTACTGCAAACCCTGAAACAAAAATTGGAAATTATGGCAATACTTGAAATTGATATTATCGTACTGTTATCTTTTGATGAAATATTAGCCAATATGACGGCATCACAATTTGTAGAAAATATTTTAGTAAAAAAATTTCATGCAAGAGAATTGTATATGGGATATAATTTTCAATTCGGCAAGGATAAAGAAGGGGATAGCACTTTAATACAGAAATTATCAAAAAAACATAATTTTAATTTCTATATTCAGCAAGCGGTAATCGTGGATGGAATAGTTTGCAACAGCACAACTATCCGGAATTTTATTGAGAATGGTGATGTCGATACAGCGATGAAATTACTTGATAGACATTTTACCATCAGCGGCACGGTCATAAAAGGTTCCGGCTTGGGTAAATTGCTGGGTTATCCTACCATCAATATTCAAACTGAAAATGAACTGCTCCCACATGATGGAGTATATCTTACCTATATCAATCATAATAACAATTTTTACCCAAGCATCACGAATATCGGATTTCGACCGACTTTTAAAGGAAAAAACAGAACAGTTGAAAGCTTTATTATTGATTTTGAAAAAATACTCTATGATGAACAAATTCACTTGCTGTTTATAAAAAAAATACGTAATGAAATACAATTTTCTTCATCTCTGGAGCTTGCAGAACAAATAACCAAAGATGTGGAATATGCAAGAAATTATTTTGATAAGACGCAATCCCCTTTATGACTGATAAGAATAAATCTTCAGCATTATATGAGTTAGTAAAAATAATGGAGATATTACGTTCTGAGAAAGGATGTCCCTGGGATAAAGAACAAACAATCAATGAATTGCGCTCATATGTGCTGGAAGAAGTATATGAATTGCTGGAAGCAATTGATGAAGAACATGCTGAACATATAAAAGAAGAATTGGGAGACCTCTTATTTCAAGTAATCTTTATTGCAAAACTTTTTGAAGAAAAAAATCTATTCAATATTGACGATGTGGTCAAAACAATAAAAAATAAATTAATAAGACGGCATCCTCATGTATTTGCTTCCGAAACTGCAAAAACTTCCGATGAAGTATTAATAAAATGGGAAACAATTAAACGCAATGAAAAAGAGGGAGAAAAAAAGAAAACGCATATTCTGGATACTATCCCTGCAACATTGCCTGCATTGATGCAGGCTTTTAAAATAAGTAAAAAAGCAGCTATGACGGGTTTTGAGTGGAATACAGTCGAAGAAGTCTGGGAAAAAGTAATGGAAGAAATGACCGAATGCAAACAAGTGCTTGAGCAGAAAGATATGTCAGGTATTGAGGAAGAATTTGGCGATATATTGTTTACGCTTGTAAATGTAGCAAGATTTATGAAAATTGACCCCGAACAGGCATTGCGAAAAACTAATAAGAAATTTATTGCACGTTTTAATTATATGGAAGATCAATTAAAGAAAGAGGGTAAAGAGATTACAGGGATGTCTATTGAAGAACTTGAATCACTTTGGCAGAAAGCGAAGGCAGGGAACAGGGGGCAGGGAACAGGGAACAGGGGACAGG
>Ga0154622_1099_pt6 | contig 11005 bp, 12 predicted proteins | sample Rifle2008BG13ft_FD_116051 | JGI IMG/M metagenome (GOLD analysis project Ga0154622, IMG submission 116051) | Candidatus Fischerbacteria bacterium RBG_13_37_8
TTAAGCCTATGGTGATAGGGTTAGAAAATGTTTACAGGATGGCTGATGATGAGAGCACGAGGGAAATAGCGGAAGTAGTGTACGATGTTTTGAAGAGTGATTTAAAATTTTCAAGATTATTCAATATAGTTGAGAGCAAGAATTATATGGAATTACCGGTTTACAGGGGTGAGGACGTAGATTTAATTGGATGGAAGCAGAAGAAAGTAGATTTTATTGTACTCATGAAGGCAATGGCGCAAGGTTCTGAGATTACTGTAGAAGGGAGATTGCTGGATGTACGAACGGGGGATTTATTGAGGGGCAAGCGGTACAGTTGGGATAAAAAATATCTACGGCAGACGGTGCATCGTTTTGCAAATGAAATACTAGAGGTTACCTGGGGAATTAAAGTACCGCTATTTACTTCAAAAATTGCATTTACATCGGATCGAGACGGGAACAAAGAAATTTATCTCATGGATTATGATGGGTATGATCAGCGAAGAATAACGGATAATTCGATATTGGATTTATTTCCGGCGTTAGGACCTGATGGTGAACATATAGTTTTCAGCACGGTAAGAGGAACCAAAGCAGTATTACTTCTTTATAATATGTTTACGGGAGAGAAAATAACCTTATCTGATGCTGGGGGATTAAATGCGTTGCCTGCATGGTCTCTCGATGGTCAAAAAATTACTTTTATAAGTTCCAGGGATGGGAATTCAGAAATTTATACTATCAATTCTGATGGCACCGGGTTGAAACGAATTACCTTCAGTCCGTCTATCGAGGCATCTCCTGCGTGGTCACCAACGGGAAGACAAATTGCATTCACATCTGATAGAAGCGGTAGACCGCAAATTTATATAATGGATGCTGAAGGAACCAATATCAGGCGATTGACATTTTTTGGTGAATATAATGAATCACCGGCATTTTCACCGGATGGTTCAATGCTTACTTTTGTACAAAGAACAGGAATAAATTTTGATATTTATCGTCTTGACTTGCAAAGCCAGGAAATTATAAAATTGACAGAGAATCAACGAAGTAATGAATCATCAAGATGGTCACCTGATGGGTTGCATATTGTTTTTTCATCAAATCGGACGGGTTCTTATCAAATCTATGTAATGGATAGCGATGGATTGAACCAGAGACAGCTTACATTTAAAGGAAATAACACAAATCCATCATGGCAAGCTTTACAATGAAAAAAATATTTTGGAGGTATATATATGAAAGCCAACAGAATGCTTATCTTGCTAGTATGTTTATTTCTTGCTTGTTCGTTTGCATGCAAGAAGAAACCGCCAGTGGAACCAGTACAGCCGCCACCACCTATTGAAAAAGTTGAACCGGTAGAAGAAGTATCTGCTCCTCCTGAAGAAAGGATATTGACAGAAGAACAGATATTTGCATCGACAGATCTTGAAGCCGTGACAAAAGAATTTAAAGATGTGTTTTATGATTTTGACAAGTATAATGTAAGAGAGGATCAGGTAGCGAATTTGGAAAATGATGCCCAGTATTTAAACAAATGGAAGAGTGTACGTATTTTGATAGAAGGGCATTGTGATGAACGGGGAACCAATGAATATAACATGGCATTAGGATTAAGAAGAGCTACTGCAGCAAGGGATTATCTCTTATCATTAGGAATAGATGCATCAAGAATAGAAACGATAAGTTATGGAGAAGAGAGACCTTTTGCGACAGGTCATGATGAAGATTCGTGGTGGCAAAATAGAAGAGCGCATTTTGTAGCTATTGCAAAATAAATCCTGAAGAAATTATATTTTTTCAGGATTTCATTTGAAAAAAAATAAGGCACAAAGTTAAGAACTATATGAAATACTTTATTGTAATATGTGTTTTAGTCTTGGTGTTTGTTAATTTAGCACGAGCAGGCACGAAGGAAGAATTGGAGAAGCTCCAGAGGTATGTTTTAGATTTGCAGAAGCAATTATGGGATTTACAGGAAGCAACACTTAAGACAAATCAGCAGATAATTACTATGCTCGAGGATATGAATAAACAATATCAAGTGACATTATCAAATCAGTCAAAGCTTTCAAATCAGATTGAGGTTTTGCTTGTGGAGATACAGGAATTAAAAGGGAAGATAGAAGATACTAATCAGCGATTGGCGGCTTTGAATTCGCGTGTTCAAGGAAATGCAACGAACGCGGTAGTGTCTGCGCGAACAGATCAGACTATTATTTCTCCCGCTACTCAGGAAAATGATGAAGCTAAAAACGCATATCAATTAGCATACGGTGATTATCAAAGAGGACGTTACGATCTTGCGATAAGTGGATTTACTGAATTTATAGCCGTTTATCCCCAGGGTACATTGTCTTCAAATGCTCAATACTGGATTGCTGAATCTCATTACAGCAAGAAAAATTATCTCGATGCGATAATTGAATTTGAAAATTTAATTCAGAAATATCCAGGCTGTGATAAAATACCTGCTGCTCATTTGAAAAAAGCGTTGTCATATTTAAAATTAGAAAAAAAAGCACAGGCAGTTGTTGAACTGCAATTGTTGGTTCAAGATTTTGCGGACACGGATGAAGCAAAATTAGCGAAACAGCAATTGAAAGAGTTGGGGTTTGAATAAACACAGAAAAAGGAGTGTGCATTATGAGATATGTCAACAAAGTTATATTAGTAGGAAGAGCAGGAAAGGATCCCGAAGTACGATATACTCCTTCGGGTACGCCTGTAGCTAATTTTTCTTTAGCAACGACAGATTTTTGGAATGATGCCTCTGGCAAGAGACAAGAGAAAACAGAGTGGCACAGGATAGTAGCATGGACGAAGTTAGCGGAATTTTGTAATCAATACGTAACAAAGGGAATGCTGTTATGGGTAGAAGGAAGCATTCAAAGTCGCACGTGGCAGGATCGGGACGGTCAGCAACGGACTACTTATGAAATCAGAGCTCGCGAAATAATAATTCTTGAGCCAAAGCAAGCCCGAGAACAGGAAGAACTTCCTGCAGGTACAATGAATGATACCGATACAGCTTCTGAGGAAGCTCCTATAATGGAAGATGATATTCCGTTTTAACCTTATGCAATGAACTATAAAAGTGAATAAATCAGCGAAGCTAAAATCGTAAGAGTGATGAGCAGAAGATAGACCGGTTGGTTTTTCATTAAAATCTCTAATTATGAAAAAAGTACAGCTATCGGAATCAGGAATTCAAAGCATTCTTGGCATTCTTGATGAAAATTTACGTTTGATAGAAAAAAAGATGGGTGTTACCATACATGCACGTGGTGAGAAATTTTCTATCGAGGGTGACGAGCAAAATGTTGAATTAGCAGAGAAGTTGGTTTTTCAACTTATGGCCATAAAAAATTCAGGAATGAATTTAAATTTCGGGGATATAAATGTCGCTATTGGATTGCTCAAAAATGATCCGGAAGCTGATATTCTCAATTATTTCATAGATTTTGCTATTCAGACATCGTCGCGAAAAACAGTCATACCAAGAAGTGCAAATCAGAAACAATACATAGAAGCGATAAAAAATAATGCTTTTATTTTTGCTATCGGACCTGCAGGAACAGGTAAAACATATTTAGCGATGGCAGTAGCGCTGGCTTCTCTCAATGAGCATGTCGTATCACGCATAATATTAACGCGGCCTGCTGTAGAAGCAGGCGAGAAATTAGGATTTCTCCCGGGAGATTTATTAGAGAAGGTAAATCCATATTTGAGACCTTTATATGATGCGTTGTATGATTTAATAGAATATGATAAAGCGCTTAAACTAATTCAAAGGGGGGTTATAGAAGTTGCTCCGCTGGCATACATGCGTGGAAGAACATTGAATGATGCATTTATCATACTGGATGAAGCTCAAAATACTACGCCCGAGCAAATGAAAATGTTTTTAACACGCATAGGATTCAGTTCAAAAGCGATAGTAACCGGAGATATTACACAGATTGATTTGCCGCCCAGCAATACTTCAGGTTTAGTACAAGCCGCGAATATTTTGCATGATGTGGAAGGATTGGCGATAATACGCTTTGATGAACGTGATGTCATAAGACATCCGATAGTAAAGAAAATTATCAAAGCATACGAAGCCTATGAAAATAATCGAAAGAAAAAACAACAAGAGGGATAAAATAATCGTTTCTTTTTGAAATATCAGTTTGATATTCCTATAATATAAACATTATGACCGAGAAGGAAAACGGAAAAAATAAAAATAATCGTGTTGGTTTAAAAAATGGAAATGGTACGACTATCAATCGATTTCAGAAATCTTTAAAACCGAGATACAATGCTTATTGGATGTTTTTTGCTGCGGTAGTCTGCACATTTATATTTGTCTATTCTCCCCTTCCTTCCGTTCCACAATATTCTATTGGTGAAATTTCACGGTCAACGATTAAATCACCTGTTGACCTGCAATTTACTGACGAGGAAGCTACTGAATCAAGACGCGAAGAAGCTCGTCTAAACGTAGCTCCCATCTATGATTATGACCCAATGTTGAAATTTTTTGTCACTTCCAACATGGTGTCAATATTTGAAGAAGGAAGAAAATTTATCCAATGGGAAGAAGGAATTTCATCTGAAACGAATAATCGCAAAAAATTATATGATAATAACGACCTTTCTCTATTTAAACAGACTATTAAAAATACTTTAAATATTGAACTTACTGATACTATAATTACTGCATTATTAGATAGCCGATTTTCACCTGAAATTCAGAAAATACTTGAAGGGGTGCTGGATAATTGCATGAAGAATAAAGTTATTTCTGATAAAAGAATTATCCAGTTTAATTCAAAAGGCGAATATATACTTCGAGATATAGCTTCGAGCAAAGAAACCAAGAAAACCACTGCAACTGATATTTATTCGCTACGTGAAATTGCTTCCCTGCTGGAAGAAATGATTAGCAAGAAAGAAAATCAGTTTGAGGCAAAGCATGCTTCTGCTTATATGCAGTTGCTGAAGTTGCTGGTCATTCCAAATATTAATTTTAGCAGCAAAGAAACATTGAATAGAAGAATTTCAGCAGTAGAAAATACAGAACCTGTTATTGTTCAGATTAAAAAAAATAAAGTGATTATAAGGGATGGTGATGAAATTACTTACAAACAGGTTCAACAATTAGCAGCACTGCAAAAATATAAAAATCCATATGAACAATCCCGGCATTCTATTACGGTAATTACCATATTAATTTTAGGATTATTATTCATTAATATTATTTCTAAAAGTTATCCTATTCATAATATTTTACTGAGAAATAAAAATATTTTATTATTGCTGGTTTTTGTCTATGTATTTAGTTTGCTTTCTGTACGTCTTGTTCAAGTATTATCGGACGCAATGAGTAATTTATTTATTTCATCTCCCTATAATAATCCTTCTGAATATTTTTTCCTTGTTCCTTTTTCTGTGGGTGCACTGGCAATTACCATTTTAATTAATTCACAGGTAGCGCTTGCATACAGTTTGATTTTTTCATTAACAACCGTTCTGCTTATCAATGGCGACCTGACTAAATTTATTTACATATTAGCGAGTTGCGTTGCGGCTGCATTCTGTATAAAAACATACCGGCAGAGAAGTGATATTATTAAAGCAGGATTTATAATTGGATTGGTAAATATGGCAAGTATTATCTATGTCATTTTACTTTCTTATGAAGAATTTAATTTTAATAGCAAGATATTTCATATCGTTCTTGGATTATTAAGTGGTATTATTGCTTACGTTCTTGCTTCAGCAATTATTCCACTTATCGAATCGTTATTTCATTTGCTAACGGAATTTAAATTAATGGAATTGGGGAATATTAATTCTGAATTAATTAAGGAGCTTGCCATAAAGGCTCCCGGGACGTATCATCATAGCATGGTAGCTAGTATATTAGCTGAGAGAGCGACCGAGGAAATAAAAGGAAATAGTTTGTTTGTGAGAGTGGCTGCCTTGTATCATGATATAGGAAAAGTTACGCATCCTGAAATTTTTATTGAGAATCAGAGAGGTACAAATATTCATGATGCACTATCACCCAGGGATAGCGCCAAAGCTATTATAAGCCATGTTAATAAAGGGTATGACCTAGCCAAGAAAAATAAATTACCAAAAGATCTTCTCGAAATTATAGTGCAGCACCATGGCAGTAAAGTGGTAAATTATTTTTACACTAAAGCGATCAAACAGGAAGGCGATCAAGAACTGGAAAAAGAAGATTTCAGATACCCGGGTCCAAAACCGCAATCAAAAGAATCAGCTATTTTAATGATTGCAGATGCAGTCGAAGCTGCTTCACGTACTATTGAACATGCTGATATATCTACTATTAAAAACCTTGTTGATCGAATCATCCAGGATTGTTTTGAAGATAAGCAATTAAATGAAAGCAATCTTACCATAAGAGAATTGGATGTTATTGCAAATTCAATGGTTGAAGTTTTATCGGACATGAAACATGGACGTATCGATTATCCGGGATTTGATTTTTCACAACCGAGCAAGCATACTTTTACTGAAGATAATCATTCAACCGCTACGGCTGAAAATACCGATGAAAGCGGGAATGGCTGATTATATGATTCTAACGAATCAAAATAATATAATTTCAATTCAATGGGAAAAACAACAGAAAACATGTTCATTTGATGTAAAAAAAGTAGAGCAATCGATAGATGCTATACTACATGATTTTGGTTTACAAAATAAAGAGGCAAGCATAATACTTGTAGAAGAAAGGAAAATGAAAGCTTTGAACAAGCGCTACCGGGGAATTGATGAAAGCACTGATGTATTAGCGTTTCCAGTCGATATGGATTATCACGACAAGCGATTTCTTGGGGATATTTTTATTTGCTGTGAAATAGCAGGAAGACAGGCAAAATCCTATTGTCATTGCCTGGACGAGGAAATAAATATTTTGGTTCTTCATGGCATCTTGCACCTTTTAGGATATGATCACCTGACTGACAGGGGTGAAATGGCAAGGATAGAAAATAAGTTAAGAAATTACCTATGAATGAATTAATACTGCTTCTCATTATTATTTTTATTGGACTTAATCATTGGATTTTTTCTTATTTTCGTTGTATTCCAATCGAGATACGAAGCATACCTTTTTTTGCTACTCTATTTAGAGAGGAAGAAAATGCTAAGAGGAGCTTTGAGGTAATTGACCGGATATGGTTTCTATTATTTTCCATTTTACTTTTGTATTATCTGATTTCTTTAAAAGAACATATTGTAATTCAGGCATTAAGTGAATATTTCATCATCTCACTTTTTTTAATTGCAAGCGGATGGATAGTGGGTCGAATCATGAGAGTTCATCTTTCCTTCGACCTCATGAAAAAATTATGTGTTCTGCATTTATGGTTAAGTGTATTATTTATGCTATTCTTAATTCCCTTGATATTGTTTGACAGACAGGCGGCGAGAGATGCAGAGAATACAAAAAATCATGAAAATGGTCAGCCAATGAATATCTCCCTTATAGAAAATCGTATTAAAACATCAATACCTATTCCGGATTGGGAAGATATCATCATTAAAGAAATCATGGTGCCTCGAATAGAAATTGCGGCAATTAAAACTGAGGCTACAATGGAAGAACTTTATTCTCTGTTCCAGGAATCCAAATATTCACGAATACCCGTCTACACTAAGGATATTGATAATATTATTGGTATTGTCACGTTGAAAGATTTTTTAGCACAATGGAGTGAAGATAAACGGCATTATGAAATAAGTACGCTGGTAAGGCCTGTTCTGTTTGTTCCTGATACAAAAAAAATTACTACGATGCTGAAGGATTTTAAAGAAAATAAGGTTTCTATTGCAGTAGTATTGAATGAATATGGAGGTACAGCAGGTTTATTAACGGTGCATGACATAATGGAAAATATAATTGGAGAAATAAAAGATGAATACGATGCTGTTCCGGAAGAAGGCGTTGTAGAGGTGGATGGCAATTATTTTATGAATGGAAAAATGGATATTGAAATGGTGCAAGAAAGTATCGGTTTGCCAATTGAAGAAGGTGATTATGAGACTATATCAGGATATATATATTCTCTCATCGGACGGGTGCCCTTTGCCGGTGAAAAAATTAAGACTACTGATTTACTTATAGAAATAATAGATTCAGACAGGAGAAAAATTAACAAAATTCGTATCAGGAAATTAACCAAAACTATTTAGAGGTTATATTATGAACCGGTAATTTTTTTTATATCTTTCAATTGTTTCAATTCTTTTTGCGAAAGCAATCCTTTTTCTTCAATGAGGGCATAGAATGTTTTGCCTGTTGCAACAGCTTCTTTGGCTAATTCAGCGGCTTTCAAGTAACCAATTGTGGGAGTAATAAGTGTTACCAGTGCAATAGAATTTTCAAAATACCAGGAGCACTTCAATTCATTGGCAGTAATTCCTTTAATACACTTGTTTGATAGCATATGAATGCCATTGGCAAGAATACGAATTGAGAAGAGGAGATTATGAATAATAACGGGCATCATAACATTTAATTCAAGCTGACCAGCTTGCGCTGCCATCGAAATAGTAAGATCATTTCCTAATATCTGGAAGCATATCATGGTTAAAGCTTCACAAATAACGGGATTTACTTTTCCCGGCATAATAGATGAACCTGGCTGGACAGCAGGAAGTTCAATTTCAGCTAATCCGGTGCGGGGACCTGAACTCATTAATCGTAAATCATTAGCTATTTTAATAAGTTCGAGACAGAATACTTTCAATACGGCGGAATATTGTACGAAATCAGTCATTGATTGTGTTTTTTCGATAAGATTAGGCGCTTTTTTAAAAGTTGAATTTGTCAGGGAAGACAGTATCTTTACCATTTTTCTACTGAAAAGAGGTGGCGTGTTAATACCGGTTCCAATAGCAGTTCCGCCTATACTGAGATAATGCAAGGAATGGCTGGCTTTTTGAAGACAATGAATTTGATTAGCGATACTGTCTGCGTAAGCGCCAAATTCCTGACCTAAAGTGATTGGCATTGCATCCTGCAGATGAGTTCTTCCTGATTTAATGACAGAACGGAACTGTTTTGATTTATGCCGCAATACTTGTTCTAATGCATAAAGCTCCCTGAGCAAGTTTTTATGATACTCAAGTACTGCTATTCTCATAGCAGAGGGAAATGTATCATTTGTCGATTGACTCATATTGACATCATCATTGGGATGTACAATAGCATAGCTGCCTTTTGAATGTCCGAGAATTTCAAGAGCCCTGTTGGCGATTATTTCGTTTAGATTCATATTAAAAGAAGTGCCAGCACCTGCTTGATAAACATCAATTTTTATCTGTTCATCAAATTTTCCCTCTATTACTTCTTCAGCAGCTTTAATTATAGCTTCTGTTTTTATAGAATCTAAATTTCCACTTTGATTATTGACGAGAGCCGCCGCTTTTTTAATTTTTGCATAGGTTTCGATAAAAACTTTGTCAATTCTAAGGCCGCTAATAGGAAAATTTTCAATAGCACGAGCCACTTGAATTCCGTAGTAGACATCTGCGGGGATTTTTTTTATGCCGAGGCTATCTTTTTCTTCCCTGTAGTTCATAAAAACTCCTGTTAAATAGTGATCAGTGTCCAGTTGACAGTTGTCAGTAGGCGTCAAACTTGTGTTCGCCTTTTTTATTATACAACAACTAAATTGTTATAAAAAGCGGATATTAAAAAAAGGTTTACTGAAGCAGGAGAATTCACTAATGGTAAAAAACGGTATGTTTTATTTCCCTGTGTCTGGTCAAGGATATTTGAAATTTCAAATATCCTTGACTAGTTTTAAATGAAATAAATATATGCTATAATGAAAAGAATATTATTAATAAAGGAACAGAATATGGACAGAGTGGAAGAATTAATTCAAAAATCTAAATTACTTGTGAACAAATATAAAAATTTATTGGAGACGAATAAAGCACAAGAATTAAAAATAAAAGAATTGGAGGATGAAATAAACAAATTTAAAAATATAGAAGAAGAGAACCAGAATCTTGCTGTACAGATTTCAGAATTGACCAAGGAGCGGAATGAAATACGTCAGAGAGTTGAAGAAATAGTAGATGAGATAGATCAGCTTGGTATATAAGAAATGCGAAGGGATACATGAAAAGCACGAAGGTTGAGATATATGGACAATATTATCAGATAAAAGGTGAAATGGATGAAGAATATATTGATGAATTAGCAATATATGTAGATAAAAAAATGAGAATGATAGCTGATCAAACGCCGAGATTGGATTCAATGAAGTTAGCAGTACTGACATCCTTAAATATAGCGGATGAATTATTTCGATTAAGAGATACATTGAACGATAGGGTTCAAAAAATAAATAAAAAAGCAGGTGAAATAATTAAGTCAATGGATGATTGCTTGCAAGAAAATGAAGCGGAATTAGGAAATGAATGAATATTGAATGTGAAATAATGATATATAAAAAAAATTCTCCCCTGCAAGGTGGGTGATGGAAAAGGAGGTCAAGAACCAACAGAATAGAAGGTGCGGGTTTAAAAATGTTTATGGTGTGCATGCCTTAGGAATAAGGAAGCCTGAAGTAAACAATAACCCACATAAATGGCATGAAGCGGTTCTGCCGCTCCATCCACACCGCCGAGCGGGGGAAATTATTCTTGCAAAAAGATTCTGTATTATTTTTCAGAATCTATCCCCGCCTTTCATCCAATTGGCTCTTTAGTTATCTCCTGATAGCTGGAGGCAGCCATGACAATAGGGATAATAATAGCGATTGTTGTATTAGCGATTGCAGGCATGGTGTCTGTATCCTATTATTTTAAGAACCAGAAAAGTAAATTTACTAAATTGTTGCAAAATGTGGAACAGCAGGCAAAAGTGATAGTTCAGGAAGCTGAAAGACAAGCAGCTTCTATTTTAAAAGAAGCGAATTTAGAAGTAAAAGATAAATTTCTTCAAATGAAAACTGATTTTGAAAAACAGACACGT
>Ga0154622_1187_pt11 | contig 10881 bp, 8 predicted proteins | sample Rifle2008BG13ft_FD_116051 | JGI IMG/M metagenome (GOLD analysis project Ga0154622, IMG submission 116051) | Candidatus Fischerbacteria bacterium RBG_13_37_8
ACACAACCTATTGATCCTAAAAAAAATCTTCTCAACAGGGATAAAAAAAGCGCAGCTATTATTGCTCATTATGCACAGTCATTCCCTGATCATTTAATTTGGGTGATCATAGGTGATCTTCATTTAGCGCCAAATCATCTTCCCGCTGAAACCAACAATGAATTAAAAAAAAGGAATATAAAACTTAATGATCTCATCGTGTATCAGAATAGTGAATCAATCTATAAAATTCTTGTTTTAAGAGATCTTGTCGATAAGATTGAAGTAATCAAACTAAGAAAAAATACTTACTGCATTATGAATACTCCCCCGTGGTTTAAATATCAGACCTATATTCACTGGATGGAACATGGAGAAAATTTGCGCAAGCAATACCTTGCCACTACTAATAATGATGAAGATATGATGGATGTAACGGATGATATTGCAGCATTAATACTTTCTCTCACTGGCTTCCTTGAACTGAAAGGAGATAATCTCCTTGATTATAGCGTATACACTCCTGATGACGTCTCTTTTTTAAATATTTTTCCTAAAAAATCACTCGAGTATAAAATCTATAGAAAAAAAATGATCGGTTTGAATAATTTCATTATTCCTGAATATAACATCCTCTATTTATCCAACATTAGCATTGATAACATGATTGAAATAGCAGCCATGCATATTTTTTTCACCCTTTCAAGAACTTCACAATGCCTCGGCACATCAATTCATGATTTCTATACAAGAATACTCATTTCCGCACTATCATTTTTTTGCTCTAAAATTATCAATTATAAAATAAATATTGCTTCTCTTGATAAATTTCTCCATGATTCTATCAAAAATAAATCACAAATAAATCATGAAATTGCATCTTTAATTCTCCTGCATGAATCTTTGCTGGTCCTTCACAAAAAGCTTATATATTCCGATTCCAACTTAATAAAATCTATTCATGATATTGCCTCAAAGGATGTTGCAATGAATCACTCCGTTTCCAGTTATATTGGAAAAATGCTCGGAAATAAATTATACTATTCATTTCAGAATAAAAATGAAATCCTGACGAAAATTAAATCTTTCTTTATCAAAAGACCCGATACAGAAGGAGCCGCCCTGGAACTATATTTTAGCCTAATAAAATTAGCATATGCCTATGAATATGAATGAACAGGGGACAGAAGGTAGAATAAAGGTAGAATATATGTGCTTATTTTTTTACATAAAAATAATGGTACAGAAACAACGAATTTATACATTATGCATCATACTTATCGCCTGTTTTTCTTGCATACCAGGTTGGCCTTTATGCACTCTTCCTGATGATAATCCATCAGATGTATATATTATTGAGGGAATAAATGCTGCTACCAATTTTGATTTTAGCACTGCACATGAAAATTTCACGCAATTGCATAATCTCGACAATAATCATCCCGCTCCTTATTTTTACTTTGGCTGGCTCCTCACACGTATGCAAGATTTTTATATGAATAAAGATTATAACGACATACTCAGGTATCTAAAATATGCTGATTCCCTTGCAGATAAGAAATTGAAACAACATCCAAATAATATCGAAGCACTATTTTATAAGGCAGCTTCAAAAGCACTTGTTGCATATATCGATGGCCTAAAAGAATCATGGTGGAATGCAGCACAAGCTGGCAAATCCATGAGAAGCTATTCTAAAAAAATTATAGAACTGCAGCCAGATAATCCTGATGCTCTGTATTTCCTGGGTACTTATGATTATTTTTCCGATTCCCTGCCTGCAGCTCAAAAATTTATCAGAACTCTTCTTCTCATACCCGGCGGCAATAAAGAAAGAGGTCTTCATGAGCTTCAGGAAGTTTCTGAAAAAGGCTATTACACTAAAATCGAAGCCAAGCGCACCTTGCTTATAATTTACGTATATTTTGAGAAAGATTGTGAACATGCTGAAAATATCGCTTTCAACTTAATGGAAGAATTTCCCAATAATCCATTTTTCAGATTAATGCTCAGTCAATGTTATTATATGAAAAAAGAATGGCAGCAGAGCGCTAAAATACTTGAAGATGTACCCGACAGTATAAGCTATTTAAAAAAATATGGTTATTCCAGTCTCCTGTATGAAATTAAATACTGGCTTGCAAGAACTTATCTTCATCTGGAAGAATATCAGCAGGCTGAAACTATATTACTCACTATTATACAAGATAAACCAAAGGAACCTGCTTGGCTTTATCAGTGGGCATTGCTTTCACTGGCTCAATGCTATGATATTCAAGGCGATGAAAAACATTCAATGATTTATTACCGTAAAGCTTTACAAATAAAAAATTATAAAGATGCTCATTCTAAAATAAAATGGCGGTTGAGTCGAAGAACAGTTTTATTGCTTGAATATACAGATTATTAAAAAACAGGGACTACCTAAAATAGGGACAGTCACCTATTTTTCTTTAAGAAAAATAGGTGACTGTCCCTATTTTAGGTAGTCCCTGTTTTAGGGTGACTGTCCCTGTTTTTTTTCAGGCATTGACAAAACATAACGCACTTTATATAATCCCTCTCCTTTATTATCGATAATTTATAGATATTTCAAGATACTGCATTATTATATGTGAAGGAGTTTTAGTGTGGACAATCATTCAGAATTATATTTTTCCATGATTTTTGAATTTAATAATGGCGATGGCGTGGTTGCTTCCTTGCAATACTGTCGGAAAAGACTGGATTGCATAAATCCGCATTGCAGAAAAAAAACTCCACTTTCAATTAAACTGGATCTTAGTTCATTCGATAAACAGAAATACGAAGTCATGAGCTATTACCCGATTTGTTCACATTGTCTTTATAAAAATATGCCAATACTTGCAAAATATTGTTCTTAACCATGTACATTTTTACCCTGCTAATAATGAAAATAATTAATGGCGAACACAAGGTCCGCCCCTACTGATCACTGTCAACTGACCACTGATCACTTATTTATATAGGAGTCGCCCATGCCCCTAAAGAGGCACCCAGAGATAAGAGCAAATAATAAGAACAAAACTATTAAAAGGGCAGACACATAGGTCTGCCCCTACACCTTATTTGCATAGGAGGATACTTGAATAAATCAGAACTTATCATAAATCCATCGACTCGCATTCTATTAAAAGAAAGAAGTTATGTCCTCGACAAAACAATTGGTGAAAATGACCTTTATGAAATCTGGCAAGGAACAAGAAATATTTTTAGTATTTCAGCAGGATCGGATATACAAAGGCGTCGCTATCGCATTTATTTATTAAAAAGTAATGCTGAACATAATACTTTTGTCCCTGATATTGAAGCAGTAAAGGATGAAGTACGTCTTCTTTCATATATTTATCATAAAAACTGTCCTTACATTGAAGATGCCGGAGAAATTAATTTAAACAACAAGAAAACTTTCTTCTTCACCGAACATTGGTGGGAAGGAATTTCATTGCGTGATGTATTCCTTCAGGCAAAAACTTTAAGCACTGCTTCTTCAAAATTTTATATGCCAATTGGAGTTGCTCTATGGACCTTGAGAGAAATTGCAGATGCACTAGATCATATTCACAATTTAAAGGATGACGCTGGTCATCCTCTTAATATAGTACACAGGGATATAAAACCTGATAATATTTTTTATACGCGCGAAGGTAAAATAATTATTGCCGGCTTTTCATCTAGCAAATCCACTATCAATCTTTACCATACCATGGCAGGACAGATAAGAGGAGTTTCTCCTTACATGGCTCCCGAACGTCTTCTCTCTTCTGATACTATTGATGGCTGCAAAGCAGATATTTTTTCACTCGGATGCGTTCTGTTTGAAATGATTGCAGGATTTCCCAGAATGCGCATTACTACTGCAGGGCTTCCAGATTTTGATTCCCTGCAAAGAAAAGTTAATTTACAAGCATTAAGACCTACTGTTCATAATCGTCTTGAAAATCTTATTTATAAAATGACCAGTTATGATGCTGACCATCGCTTCGAGACAGCCGATGAACTCCGCGATGAAATCGATATTCTCCTCGATGCCAGTCCGTATCGATGTTTTGTGGGTGATATTGCAGGTTTTATTCGGTATGTTATTGACAGGGATCAGGATGGTTATCTTGCTATTCAGAGATTAATTGAACGAGAACATAAATTTCCTAAAAATAATAAAAAAAAGAAAAATATTATTCTGCAAAGCAATCAATCCGTCAGTAAACAAATACACTCCGTCTCTACTCCGCAAGTTAAAAATATCCTCTCTAAAACAGAATCCCCTCATGTTGATTACAATGAACCTGTATCCTCTCCAGACAAAAAAAATCTTCTCTCTCATGAACAATGGACTGATATACAAAGAAGGCTTAATGAAGTTATGGAAACTAATAAAACCCAACGCATCGAAAAATCAAAAGTCCTCGTTCTGAGTGTTGCTGTTCTTCTGGTGCTAGTTTTTATTTGCCTCATAGTTTGGGCATCCATTTTTTTTAAAAAGAATAACAGCACTTTCTCCTCAGTTCAAAGCAATACCGCATCCTCTGCTCCCAACGCTGAAAGCATTATGATTACCGACGATTTATTAGTAAATAAAGATTACCTGCTCAACAAAAAAAATGGCACCCTGTCGCTCCAAATATCTATTTTGCGCAATGCAGCAGTAGCTTTTCAATTAAGATCTATTGACGGAGTTCTCCCTGAAGCAAAAGATACGATCATTAAGCACGCCTACCAGAATGTGCAGGAAACAGACTGGTCTCCCTATGTCGGCAGAAGCTTTACTTACACCTATACCCTTGTCGGTCAATAATTCACTGATTACTTCCCTCCGCTATTAATTGTTCAAGGTTCAAGGTTTACGAAAGCTTCGCATCGTCCATTCCCTACCCCGAACAAGTCGGTACCCAAAAAGAATAAACCACGAAGGCACTATCTCCCATTCTGTCCCCTGACCCCTGTTTGTTATCCCAATTCTTTCTTATAATAATCCTTCAGGCTCTCCACAAACATTTTGATCGAACTATTCATATCCTCCAGCAATGTACAAGCAGCTGCATATTTATGTCCGCCGCCGCCAAATTTGCGCGCTATGGGTGACACATCTATATTCCCTGTTGAACGAAGACTCACCCTCGTTCTCTTATTATCACTTTGTTTAAAAAATAACGCCATTTCTACGCCATCTATGAACAATACATAATCTATAAAACCTTCACAATCAACAGGACTGGCTTGAGTATTTATCATCATATCATTTGTGACCATTATCCAAACCACTTTCCCTCCAGCTTCAAATGTCATGCTCTTTAAAACTTCACCTAGTAATTTCATCCTTGAAGCGGGATAACTTCCAAAAAGATTTTTTGTGATATCTTCTGCTTTTATCCCCGAACGCACCATTTCCTGGCAGAGAAAAAATGTTTTTTCATAAAGATTATATCTGAATCCTCCCGTATCTGCTGCAATAGCAGCAAATATATTGGTAGCTATATCCCTGGTTAGTTCTATATTCATTATTTTTAGAAAATCATATACCATGGCCCCAGCTGCTGGAGAATAAGGATCGATCCAGTTAATATCTCCATACATAGTATTGGTAATATGATGATCTATATTAACAATAAAATGTTCCCCATTTACGTGCAGCTCAGGTCTATCTGCATCACTGCATTCGACGTAAAATACTATCCTGGGTGAAGGAGGAATTTCATGAGCATGCAATATTAATTCTGTTCCAGGAAGGAATTTATATAAATAGGGTACCTTATCCTTGTTAAGAATAGTAACTTTTTTGCCTATTCTTTGCAAAGCAATTGATAAAGCAATTTGTGTAGCTACAGAATCCCCATCCGGACGAATATGTGAAGTAATAATAAATTCATTTTCTTTTTCTACTAATTCTTTAATACTTAATAACGCATCTACCATTTTTATCCTCGGTGTATCAATTATCTATATATTGACTATTGACTGTTCCAGTATGAATTCAAGATTCGGTAAAAATCTCATGAAAACTCTCTTCGCAAGCTCTGCTCTTATAAATCCTCTGGCTTTGTTAAGTGCATCAAATGCTTGCTGTCGTGTCTGTTCATCTCCAAATATAGTAAAATGAATTTTAGCATTTCTCAGATCTTTTGATAGTTCGACGTATTGAATGCTCACAAAGTTTATTCTCGGATCATAAACCTTCCGTTGAATAATCTCAGATATCTCATCTTTAATTAAGCCAGCTACTTTTTCAACTCTATATGGTTTCATCAGTCTTCATCTCTGAGCGTATAAAATAAATATGAATTTATTTGCTCGTTCATTATAATTTATATATCAATGAATAATAATAATTTTCCTATAAGAATTCAAGTACCTCACATGTAAGAATTCATTTTTCTCCAAGAAAGCGATAAAAACAAATAGGTCAAGGTAGACCAAGATTAAAGTTAAGGAAGAGTTGAGGCTGAAGAGAGGATAATGTCGAGATTAAGATAAACAAGGTTTTCTCCTAAAACTCATCCTAAACCTCTCCTTAACTTTTACCCTGGTCTACTTTAACCTTAACCTCTTCTTTACCTCAACCTCTTTTTCCTGTCAATAAAAAGTTCTAACATGGTCAACAACTTCAATCGCAGGATTCTTTTCCAGGATAATATTTATCTTATCAAAAATACCATTAATAGTACTTTGGCTATTGCTTACCGTTACTATGCCAAGCAAGGTACGCTGCCATAAATCATTATACTCTAACTCTGAAACTGCTACATTGAAGTCCTTCCTTAGTTTTTGTTTTATCGATAGCAGAATCATTCTTTTTTCTTTTAACGATTGACACCCAGGTAAATGTATATCGAAACTACAATATCCAATGATAGACATACAAATTTTTCAATAAAAGATTTTATGTGGGGAACTCAGGATAATATTTTGGGCTTTATTACTTCTACCCTGTATACTTCAAGAATATCATCTTCTTTAATATCATTATAATTATACAGTGATGTTCCACATTCATACCCTGCCGCTACTTCCGTGGCATCTTCTTTAAATCTTTTCAATGTATGTATCTTTCCATCATGAATAACAACATTATCCCGGATGAGTCTTGCCTGAGCATTTCTGATTATTTTCCCCGACGTAACATAACAGCCGGCAATAGTGCCAGTTTTAGAAATAGTAAACACTTTTTTTACTTCTGCCGTTCCTATGGTTATTTCTTTATGCTCAGGTTCCAGCATTCCAATTAAAGCTTTTCTAATATCTTCTATAAAATTATAGATAATATTATAATAGAGAATTTCTACCTTTTCTCTTTCTGCCAATTCGCGAGCTTTTGCTTCTGCCCGAACATTGAATCCTATTATTATTGCATTGGTAGCTGCAGCGAGCAAAACATCGCTATAATTTATGCCACCTACACTACTATGTACAATTCTCACCTGGATTTCCTGAGATTTTATTTTTTCAATTTCATGCATTAAAGCTTCTATGGAACCATGGGCATCTCCTTTCACTATCAAGGGAAATTCTTTCAGCAAACCATCTTTTATTTGTGAATAGAGATGTTCCAGGCTCAGTTGTTCAGGACCTTTCGCCAGCATTCTTTCTTTGCGAAGATTTTTACGATGTATAACTATATTTCTTGCTTTTGATTCATCTCTCAAAACTTGAAAAAAATCACCAGCTTCCGGTAACGTATCAAATCCTAATATTTCAACCGGGTAGGAAGGGAGAGCTTCTGTTGTCTTCTTTCCCTGGTCATCATACATTGCCTTCACTTTGCCGATACAGCATCCTGCAATAAAAACATCTCCATTATAAAGAGTGCCATTTTGAACCAGTACCGTAGCAATAGATCCTTTATGCGGATCGAGTCTTGATTCAAGTATAACACCTTGTGCCGGCTTATCAGGATCTGCTTTCAGTTCAAGCAATTCTGCCTGCAACAATATCATATCCATTAATGTATCAACATTCTGACCGGTTTTTGCAGAAATTGGAATATCAACAATTTTCCCTCCCCATTCTTCTACAAGCAATCCGGCATTTGAAAGTTGTTTCCTTATTTTTTCAATATTTGCCGGTGCCTTATCTATTTTGTTAATGGCTACCATGATAGGAGTTCCAGCAGAAACGGAATGATTTATTGCTTCTATTGTTTGTGGCATAACGCCATCATCAGCCGCTACCACTAATATAACCATATCAGTTGCTTTTGCGCCGCGCGCTCTTATTCGCGTAAACGCTTCATGACCGGGAGTATCAAGAAATACAATTATTTTATCATTGACGAACACTTTATAGGCGCCTATTTTTTGCGTAATGCCACCCACTTCCTTGGCAGCAACATTTGTTTTCCTTATAAAATCAAGCAAAGTTGTTTTGCCATGATCAACATGTCCCATGAAAGTAACCACTGGCGGTCTGGGTTGTAAATTTTCTTCGCGCCCTTCCTTCTCTTCCGCCTTAAGTACTTCCTCTTCATAACTTATTACGGTTGCTTGGCAACCAAAATCACTTGCTATTTCTACCGCTAAATCCCCGGATAAACTCTGGTTAATATTAATTAAATATCCTTTTTCAAGAAGTCTTTTTAATATATGTTTTGATTTTACTCCCAGTCGCTGGGCTAAATCCCTCAACGTTATTCCTTCCGGTATCTTGATTTCGGTAATAACCAGTGGAGCTATAATTTCTTCTTCTACATATATGTCCTCTATTTCTTTTTTTCTGCCTTTTTTCTTTCTCCTCGGTTTTTCTGCTTCAGTAATTTCTGCTATTACCGGAGCTTTTACTTCTTCAATAATCTCAGGTTTTTCCTGAATTGTAATAATAATTTCTTCTTTCTTCGGTTGCACATAATCATCAACAAGCGCTGCCGAATAATCTACAAAAGTATCTTCTGTGCGGAAAACCTTTATTTCTACTGCAACAGGTTCTTTCAGCAGTGCTACCGCTTCTTCGGATTTTTCTGCTTCAAGAAGCGCACCTTCCTTTTCCTTCTCTTTTGCCTCCACCTGCTCACTTTTTATCGTCCTGGATGGTGCCGATACTTCCTCCTCCTTCTTTTTCTTAACGAGTTTCGTCACCGGCTTCTGGGAAGCTGATATCTTCTCCTTTACCCTTGCTATCTCTTCATCATCTATTGTATTTGCATGAGATATCGCAGGTATACCCATCTCATTTAAAATCGATACAATCTCCCTACTTGATTTGCCTAACTCTTTCGCTAATTCATGTATTCGCATTTTACCTGCCATTCATCTCATCCTTTTATCTTTCCTTTTGCGTCTTTTTTACAAAATTTTTGGCTACCGTCTTTATTTTTTGCGCCTTCTGATAATCAATCCCTTCTATTTTCATAAAATCAGTCGGTGATGCTTTTACAATTTTAACAAATGCATCATATCCGGCTCCTTTTAATAATTCTATTGCCTCTTTACCAATATCGGGATATTGCCCTAAATAAGCAAAAAATTCATCAATAAGTCCCGGTGTTTCTTTTTCTGATTCGGCAACTTTTTTAGTCCCGATATCAATACGCCATCCTATTAATCTCGAAGCTAATCGTACATTCTGTCCTTTTTTTCCTATGGCAAGTGATAACTGTGATTCATCTACCCAGACTTTTAATCTCTTTTCTTCATTATTTATTACTTCTACATCTACAATCTTGGCAGGTTTTAAAGCATTTGAAGCAAATACCTTTACATCTTCCGACCATTCTATTATATCTATCTTTTCACCATGAAGCTCGTTTATTATGCTTTGAATTCGCGAACCTTTTATTCCGACACACGAACCTACCGGATCAACCTGCTGATCTTTTGAACAAACGGCAACTTTAGCCCTGTCACCGGCTTCTCTCGCTACTGATTTTATCTCGACAATCCCGTCATAAACTTCCTGAACTTCCATTTCAAATAATTTTGCTAAAAATTTTGCATCATTTCGTGATAATATAACCTGGGGATCATGCCCATATTTATATACTTTCACTATCAATGATCGCACATGATCACCTTTTCTATACACTTCTTTCTGCAATTGATTATAGGTGGGTAAAATTGCTTCTGCTTCCGGTAATTCCAGCGTAATTCCTTTCCTGTCTATTATTTTTACGGTACCTGAAATCATTTCTCCGACACGGGGAGCATATAATTGATAAATCTTTTGTTTCTCTGCGTCAATCATTTTTTGCTGAATCACTTGCCGGGCTGCCTGCGCTGCAATCCTTCCAAGATGCTGCGAAGGATATAATATCTCCATCTCATCCCCTATCTCAGCCTCCGGATCAAAAGCATGGGCTTCCTCCAACGACATCTCAATCTGTGAATCTTCAACTTTCTCTACAATTTTTTTCCTCACATAAAGATCCACCGTGCCACTATCTCTGTTTAAATGAGCAACAAAATTCTGCCTGCTCCTGTAATATTTCTTCGAAGCAGTTGCAATAGCATCCTCTACTGCTTTTACCATGTACTGAAATTCCAATCCTTTCTCTTTGCAGATATGCTCGATGGAGAATATTATTTCTTTCGTCATAAAACTCTTCAAGTCCTCCTTAACGTTTGATAAATAAAGGAGTATCCATTTTCGCTTTTAATATATAGTTTCTGTCAATCTTGTGCAAATTCTCTCCGTCTTCAATCACTATATATCCTTCATTCACTTCACATAAATTACCACTAAATTCTGTCTTCCCGTCGATAGCTTCTTTTGTGTGTACAACTACCCATTTATCTTTTGCTCGGTAATAATCCTTATCAGTTTTGAGCTCTCTATTTACTCCCGGAGAACTTACTTCAAGTACATAACTTGATGATATCGGATCTTCTATATCTAAAAGTGAACCTAAATATTCATTAAATCTTCTGCAATCCTCTAACGTCACTCCACCTTCCT
>Ga0154622_1160_pt9 | contig 10804 bp, 4 predicted proteins | sample Rifle2008BG13ft_FD_116051 | JGI IMG/M metagenome (GOLD analysis project Ga0154622, IMG submission 116051) | Candidatus Fischerbacteria bacterium RBG_13_37_8
AACAGAAGAACTCTTCAAAAAAGAAACTTGAATCATTAACTTTGAACCCTGAAAAAATACATTTTGCACACCCACCATTTGCTAAAAAGACTACAGTGAAAGTAAACTCCCCAGTCTTATGCACCCCTGATGAACCCGGAAATATTCCAGAATCATATGCTTCCTTTGAAAATATACTTTTTGATTTTGAAGGTGCACAAAAGGGGACATTAAAAATTTATTATATAGAAAACTATAAAGAAATTATGCGGAATATAGATCTGGAAATAGTCAACAATACGGTAGAGCTTTTGCAAAGATTGCTTGTTGAAAAAGACAAATATAAATATAAAAAGCATAAAGATGAATATTATTTAGCTGGAGCAATATTTCCTTATTTAGAAATATCAGATGCCGCACAATTGTTTGTATCCAATGTTAAAGTGTTAGAATTTAAAGGTAAGGGAAAAGGAATCAGGTACATCACGGCATTTGCACAAGACATTATCCCGGTTTGCAACCAAAGCCTTTACTATATTTTTCAAGGACTAACTTCAAGTCAACAATATTATATTTCTTTTGTTATTAATATTTCCAGTAAAACAGGTAAATACGTATATGATTGCAATTATGATTCTCCTTCTCAGCAGCAGTTCGAGAAAATTATGAGAAAGTTTGAAGCAAGCGGATTTACTGCAAGTAGTGATAATGATAAAGATTTTTATAATTCATCCGGGTATGATCTTTATACTGATAAATTGATTCACGAATTAAATGCTATGCCGTCTTCTCATTTTTCTTCTTCTCTGGATGTATTAGACCAATTCATAACATCTTTAGAAATAAATGAATAAAAATAATACCTGTATCCGCCAACATTAATATATTTTTCAGGTAAATTAGCATTAGCTATCAGATCTTTGGTGTTTTTCTCAGGACTTTCCCCAGCAAATTTCCAGTAAGTTCGCTTTGATTCAAGCAGCCTGTCACCTTCATCCCTCATGTGAGTAGCGTATACTCCTCCCAATCGAGCAGCGACTTTGCACAACTCGGTTATCTCTTCAGGCTGAGCATAGCTACCGGGTGCGTATTCAAGACCCGTAGATAAACCCACAGCTCCGTTCTCGATATTCTCCTCAACCATCATCTTCATCTTTTCAAGCTCATCTTTTGTTGGCGGACGGTCGTTGAATCCCATCGCCGCTCCCCTGATCGCGCCATGCCCAACAAGTGTAGAATAATTCAGAGCCATGCCCTGTGCTTCAAGCCTTGAAAAAAAGCCGTTAATTTCATGGCTAAATCGATTATAAGATTTAGACAATAAGAGAATAGCGGACGGGTGTTTACAAATTTGGTAAACATTAGCAAGAGCCGGTCAAGTCCTGCGGATAGTCGCATTGAGGAAGTGCTGAGGCTTCGGGTCTTTCAGCTCCGGCGCTATTTTTCCCGTATGAGCCTTCAACTGAATTGTTGTTGGCAGCTACAACAAAATACATCAATTCGTTTGCATTCAAAGGACCTGTATTTAAGGTATACTGTCCTGTATTTCCGATATAGCATTGTTGTTCCGTCCAGTTAATTCCTGGGAATGGACCAGTAGTTTTTCCCCGGTATATCGTATTATTTGAGGCATTGCATGCTGGAGTATAAGAGATTTGAATATTTTGGCTATCAATTTTTATTACAGTCATAAAGTATCCTGGGGGGCTCACCTCGGTTGGAGCCGCTGAATCCTGGCAAATATTATCCTGGCACTGTGTGCCGGTTTGGCTTGAGAGTTTGACATTATCCAGAATCCAGTACCAGTCATCGTTAGCATAATAATAGCGCCACCTTACCTGAACGTCATTGGCGCCTGCTACTTCCGGAGTTATATCGATGACACGGTGATCAGGATGAGGCGATGAGAAGTCCATTTGGATATATTTGGTTGTCCAGGAATTACCGGTTAAAGCAGATTTTACCTCAACGGCGCCAAACTCCCATGAACCGCCGGAGTAATATCTGAAATATTGATCGAATTCAAGCCTGGCATTCGTATATGCCGAGAAATCAAGTGCAGGTGTTATTACTTGTTCATCCATATCTTCGGATCCTGCACAATCGCTATCGGCAATTATAAATGGCGGGATAAGCGGAGGCAGAGGATCTCGAGCACAGGGATTTGTATCTGTCCAGGTATCGGTTGAACTGCCGCCATTGATCACTGTCCAGGACTGAGGCCATCCTCCGGAACCTTTAAAATCTTCATTTAATAGAATTGCATTGATGGGGATGATTTCTCCTACAATAATTTGAAATGTAGTCGAATACGCTTCCTGATTTGAATTAATCATTAATTCAAAATTGATTGATGTTCCGCAAGCAACGCTTTTGTCAACATGCAAAGCAAAATGAGGCGCAAGGGAATAGCCTGTGCTATTTGTCCAGATATCTGGGAACCAAGCGCTATCATCGGTTATTATAACTCCGGGTGTATTCGTGGTAAGTATAGCTGAGATTCCGGAGGCTGGTAAACTATAATTCATTAAGCCAATTTGCAAGGTGATGTTTTCACCGGGATCAACGATACCGTTGCCATTGCCAGAACCGCCAAATACGCATGTGTCAGTGATTGCATGCGATCCATATTTTAGATCTGGGACGCTCAAGTAGGAACAGGATGGAAGCGGTGAGGAAGAATTTTGAATATCGTTCAGGATAAGCATAATCGGAACACCGAGGTCCATGCAACCACCACCGCAGTGCGCCAGCGCGACAGCACGATGCGTTTCTCCGCTGACCACAGGCGAGCCGGAGGAACCCTGATGTGTATCGCAATGATAACCAATGTCCGGCCCAACTCCCCAGCAGCCAGGTTCATCGAGCGACTGAACTCTGCAGAGCCAGCCAGTATCAGGCGATTGATCGCTTTCAATGGTTATTTTTTTGGGATCGCCTATTGGGTGCCCAGCAATATATATTCTTTCGCCAAGCATAGGCATCCGTTGTTCAAGTTGCACAAAGCCATAAACAGCTTGTGGATCATTACTATTAAGATTAGGGAGCACCAGCGCATAATCGTAATTATAAATGCTTCTAAGCAAAGTTCCTCCCTGAAGCTGCAGTTCAGGCACTGCATCGCCAAAATTACATCCCGGCTTTTGATACATGAACTGAAATTCGGTGTTAGTAACATCTGCCTGCGTTTCGAGACAGTGGTTGTTTGCTAGCACATGATTTTGGCATGATACAAGCACTGCCGAACAGGTACTGGTGCCATACAGCAGTAATCGAAGCGCAGCTTTTGATTTTGCATAATCAAGCGGATAAGTGGATTCATAACATTTTGCATCTTTATAATCCACTACGCCGCATAGAAATTCATTACTTCCTACTGCGGGATAGCCGTGTACAAAATAATCTACTCTGTATCCATAATAACTTGAATTAATGCCGTGAGAATACAATTTAATAACGGCTGTATCGCCTGGCACTGATAAACTGAAGAATGTTCCCAGACCAGCAAATCCTTTGTCCTTGTATACATGATTTACTTCGTCTTTGGGATCTGAAATGGTGATATAATCATTGGGCGCAAGCTCAAACTTCCCGAAATGAACAACTATATAGCTTGCGTTTGAATAAGTAATTATATCCTTATGAACCGGTGCAGAATCATTATTCGCTGATGGATAAGGATGCGGAGATTCAAAAACTTTATATTCGTAGTCTCCGACCTTAATTTTATTGGTTTCACACGAATAAACCTCGCTAATTGATATTGCTTGCAGCAAAATACTGATGATAATTACTAATGAGTGAATATTCATTTGCGTTTTTCCTTTTTTAATTAATTGCAATAACTGATTTCCAACGGGTAGCACGGTAGCTGTGCTTGCGGTCTCTGCGCATCACTTGAATCCAGTCCATAGGAGCCTTCTTTTCCATTATTTTGTGCAACAACGAGATAGTAAAAGCTTTTTGTGCCAGCGGGTATAAGTGCCCAGGTATTACCTCCTGTTGTGCATGTTATGTTTCTATGGTTGTATCCTGACCATGGAAGCTCGCCGCGATATATACCGTAATCCTCGGTCTGGCATGTACCAAGGGGAGCTCCCCAGCTCAGCACAAAATATGAAAGATATTTTTTTATGGTCAAAGGTGTGCCATGAAAATTATCATTATCTGGAACGGTGCCAGGCGCCGGTGTCACTGTCTGACAGAAGCTGCCACTTTTTATTATCACATCATCAATTCCTGCTTCAATAATATCACCCCAGTCTCGTGCTTGGATTCGCATCCGAAAACTATCTGTTAGCGGTAGCAATGAACTTAGGTCGTATAAAACGTATGTCCAGTTCGGTTCAATGGTTTGATTGCCAAAATATTCCAGATTAACTGGATAAATTGTTCCACCATCATTAGATATATCAACTCTGAACCAATCCCACCATTTATCATCTTCATTATCACGCTGACCAAAAAAGTAATTGTAACTAAGCGTTGCTGCTTTAACAATACTCAAATCAATAACAGGTGAATGAGCAGTGACTTTGCCATAATCCACATCATCAATCGCTTCTTCTCCATTTGGATTTTCAGCAGTATAGAAGCATTTGATGCCCGGTGATGGTGTAGTATCATTTCCTACTTGCCATTTTGTCTCGACCGGATCACCGGCAACAAAGAATCCTGTCTCCGCATCGGTATTGCTCGGATCATTAGCCCATCCGGTAGCTGATTCAAAATCGTCTTGATAAATTATACTCATTTGTCCTGAAGCAGTCGCGCCTTTTTTCACTATATTAGTATCAATATTACCATGATTACACGGTCCATTTCCATTGCCGGTGGAGTCTTCAGACCTTACTATATAATAGAATGGTGTCCCATATATCACGTTAGTATCAACGAATGTTGTTCCTGTGATGCACGAAGCTATTCGGTTGATTTCAGACGGCTGAAAATTTGGGTCGGCGCTTTTGTAAATGTGATAAGAGATGTTGGGTCCGGATACACATGTGGAAGCCGCGGGCGCCCAATTAAGCAGTATCTTGCAAGGAGAGGTTTCAGCGTTCTTTGCTGATATTATGCCAGAAAAAATTGGAGACGATGTGCAGTTCGGTGAACCATTCAGACAAGTTGCTGCATTTGTGATCTGAAAATCATCTATTCGCCACCCCGGAGGCGGCACCGTACCGCCACCCAAGATCAAAACAAATTTTGCTTTTATCCCTTTGCCTGAGTAGGATGATAAATCGGATGTATATTCTTGCCAGGCAATGTTAGTCAAGTTGAATCCTGATTGAAAATCATATTCATTGCTGAAACAGGATGCATAAGTTTCAAGCCAGCCTGGGTAATCCGGGATGAGTGGAAGTTTTCTCCATGAGGTGCCAGACGATTTCACTTCCACCACTCCACCATCGTTGATGTCATATATATCATATGTTGTCCAGAAAGACAATTTGTTGTAACCATATGAAGGCAGAACAACGTTGTTTGCCATAATCAAGTTAGGACATTGATTCATGAAATTACCGGCATGTGCTGAGTAAATCCCGCTATGCGATTGATCGTTATCGGTATGCCACTTATAATCAACTGTCCATTGACTTAAGCCGTTTTCAAAATCATCACTGAACAATACACTAACAGGTCCTGTAGGAAAAACAGCTTTCTTTTTTATGTTATCATCAAGATTTCCGCTGTTGCAAGGACCGTCGCCTTCAGCTCCGGAATCTTCTGCTCTCACTATATAATATAAAGTAGCCCCTGATGCTATGTTATTATCGGTATAGGAATTTCCAGTAACGCAATCTGCAACCAGATTAGCATCAGAAGGCACAAAATAAGGATCAGCACTCCTGTAAATAGCATAAGTTAGCTCGGGAAAAGTTGCGCAGCTTGAAACTGCAGTATTCCAGCTAAGTTCAACAGAACATGGTCCAGTAGCGTTATTTGTAACTTGCTGAATTCCATCAAAGCATGGCATCAATGTGCAATTTCCTCTGGTAATAAGACTAATCCAACTGCCTTTTGGCGAAAGGCACGATGCGCTTTTTGCGGCTACGCTGTAATGGTACATGACATCTCCTGAAACATCATCAACAACGAATGAGTCATCCGTAATATTGGTTGCGATCAGTTCTTCTCTTTCATTACCGCACAATAAATATTTCCTGTACACATTGTAGGAGATTGCTCCAGGCAGAGGCGACCAGGTTACAGTTACTTCATGCGGTCCTGTCTGTGATACTGTGACAGAGGATGGCGCTTCGGTTGGACATCCACAGTACTTGCCGCCTGAATCGTTGGCTGGGTAACCTCCCCAAACAATCATTTCCTGACCTGCCCAGACTACAGGAGTAAACCTAGGGCTTGGCGCATTAATGATAGAGATAAGAGTCCAGGTATCAGTATCCGGAAAATATCTGCCTCCATTATTGTACATTTGGTAGCCATGACCACCCCAGATGATCATTTCGCTGCCAGTCCAAACTGCAGCATGAAGTTCTCTTTTTTCCGGAGCGCCATTTATGCTCACTGGCAGCCATGTGTCTGTAGCAGGATTATATCTTCCCCCTACAATTTCAAACTGCGAGAATCCCGTACCACCCCAAATAATCATCTCGTTTCCTGTCCATACTGCGCTATGCGATTCAACTGCCGCTGGCGCATTAATTTCGGAGATCGGCTGCCAGAGATCAAGTTCAGGATTATATCTTGAACCGCTATTTAAGGTGCAGCATCCACCCCAAATAATCATTTCGGTGCCAGTCCATACCGCGGTATGTCTGATTCTTTTATACGGACCAGTAGCCATCGGCGTCCAACTATCAGATGCCGGGTTATACCGTGCTCCTGTATCAAGTGAAATACTTGACCAGCCTCCCCATACAATCATTTCTGTTCCTGTCCATACTGCCGTATGTTCAACACGACCTGGTGGAGCACCCTGAAGCGATGTGCTTGCCCATGTATCTGTAATCGGATTATATTTGCCACCAGTTGCAAGCCAGTTTGCATGGGTGCCACCCCAGATGATCATTTCGGTGCCTGTCCATACTGCTTTATGATCATATCGTGCCAAGGGTGCATTAATCGTTGAGATCGGTATCCAAGCGCTCAAAGCAGCGTTGTAACGACCTCCTGTGTTGAAATAACTTCCGAAACCGTATCCGCCCCAGACAATCATTTCAAATCCGATCCAGACAGCAGTATGATACTCCCGCGCTTCTGGCGCAGTCGCAGTACCGATATTCAATGGTGTCCAGGTATTGCTTAATGGCTGAAATCGTCCTCCATTATTATATTTATTAGATCCACTATATCCTCCCCATACAATCATTTCAGCTCCTGTCCACACGGCAGTATGCGAAGCTCTTGCGGCTGGCGCTGATGTTTCTGAAATGCTTGTCCAGCTATCAGTAGAAGGAAAATATTTAGAACCGCTCTTGAGATATGTGTAAGTATTGTATTTGCCTCCCCAGACAATCATTTCGCTGCCAGTCCACACGGCGCTATGATTCATCCTTACTGCCGGAGCGTTTGATAATGAAGTAGCAACCCAGATATCAGTTTCAGGATTGTAGCGTGCTCCTGAATTAACGGTTATTCCACAAAAGCCACCCCAGATAATCATTTCGCTGCCTGTCCATACAACAGAATGCACGCGCCTTATCGCCGGCGCATTGACCATTGAGGTGGTCAACCAGCTATCTGTGGAAGGATAGTATCTTCCACCTGTATTCAAATAATTACCATTCCAACCACCCCAAACAATCATAGTATCACCGCTCCAGACAGCCGTGTGCTCAGACCTTCCATCCGGGGCGCCTGAAGCCGGAAGTGCACTCCAGGTATCAGTACTGGGATTGTACCGGCTGCCAGTGTTCTCATAGATTCCATGCTCACCTCCCCAAATAATCATCTCGCCTCCTGTCCAAACGGCTGAATGTAATGCACGCCCAGCAGGAGCGCCGTCGAGTTCAAGCGGAGTCCATAAGTTTCCAGCAACATTGTACCTTCCGCCTGTGTTAAAATATTCCGATGCATTTTTACCACCCCAAATAATCATCTCCGTTCCCGTCCAAACAGCAGTGTGATATATTCTCCCGGAAGGCGCATTTGTCACAGACATACTTGACCAGGTATTAAGACCTGGATTGTATCGTGCACCTGTATTGAAATAACTATAATTATCTGTTCCGCCCCATATAATCATTTCTGTCCCAGTCCAGATACTGCTATGATTAATCCTCGCTAAAAACATCAAGCCCATTGAAGACCATGTGTCATTTACACAAGGTTCCTCAGTTATTGCCGGCAGCGTATATTTATACGCCGGCTGCTTTATATTAATATTGAAATTCGGTTGAATTGAATGCCACCATTGATCAAATGGAACTTTCCGCCAGCTTGCCGTCGCTATCCGAATCATTGTATCTCGCTTTTCCAGTACAGTAATCGCAAAGAAATTTTCTGAATTTTCCTGAAGCTCACTTATTACTCCAATCGGCACTTCAATTGCATTAGCATTATTATTTCTGACGCCATTTGCGCCTCCGCCATAAAGCTGTGCAAGCGAAATACTGAGTTGCTCAAATTGAGCAGCATCAATAAAACGCTGATCCTGGTAAAATGGATAACCAGTCTTCGAATTCATTCGCGAGTCATTCCGGCATACCCACTCCATCTCGCTATATTCACCATTCATTAATTTCATTTGAGAAGGTTTTGCGTACTTGCGTAATTCATTGAGTGCTCGCTCCTTTAATTCACCATGAAATCGTTCATCAGTGGAATACCAATCGCGGATTAACCTGTCAACCAGCATTGGCCTTGCTAAACATTCTGCTATTAAATGCGGATCATTATGCAATGCGCTCCAGAGCGCTTTGAGCACCTCCGGCATCCTTGTTTCCCGCGCCATTCGTTCCAGTTCTGCTTGCAATTGCTCCGCTGTTATAGGTTTCTGCCAGTAATGCTCCAGCGCATTTGATTTCCTTAGCATATCAGCAACTTTTGCATGTATCGCATTCTCATCTACTACATCATTAAATCCTGGCTTCGGCTTCCCGTTCTCTTTAGGCCAAATTATTCGCTCCCAATATATCTGCTGTATTTGCTTTTCACAAACTGCTCTTTCTTCAAAAGCTATATCATTATTCGGCTTTGAAGATGAAATCCCTGTATTGATGTCCTCTGCATTACCGAAACACGATACTCCCACCATCAAGCATAAAAAAAATACTATCACAACCATTTTCAACCTCCTGACCATAGTTTTCTTTTCGCAAAACTCTTTTTTACTATTTAATAATAAATCAAAATAATAAGCAAGTCAAGTTGAATTTGCTCAGCAACGCCTGCTTCGCAGACATTGCTTTTGTTAAAACAATGTGCCATTCATCCCCAACTAAAAGTTGGGGTATTCTGGCATTTTTGGTAAATCATTAATTTTTTTAGTGATGAGAGATTTGAATTCATTATGTTCCTATGTATAACAATATTGTTCTTTTCAGAATAGGGGCAGTTGATTGCTGCTAATTTTAGCTTTTTTAGTTTTGGAGGATTTTTTTTGGATCGGAGTTGATTGAGCCTCGGCTATTTCTTTGGCGTGCATTTCGTGGTTGAGTTTCAGGAGGCGTTTAAGGATTTCACGGCGTGCATCCGGAGAGATAGTGTAGCGAATGTTGTCGTTCTCCGGAAGATAATCCACTTCGTAAAAATCATGCGCAAGGTTAATATCTGTCCAGCCATAGGCTTTAAGGACAGCTTCGTCCATCTGCCTGTGCAGACGTCGAAGTTCAAATATGCCTTCTACAGCCTCTTTAAATGAGCAAGTATTTTCCATTTTCTTAAGATGTTTCCAGAGATTTAAGGTCTCCTTGCCATACTTCTTTTCGATCTCTTTCTCTTTCGGGTCCCTATCGATGATAACTAACTGCTTATTATGAAACTGATTGTAGGTTTTTGTTAAGCCAAGCTGCATTTTGAGCATAAGCTGTCGACGAAATTCCTGATATTTTTTGCCTACTTGTTCAAGCAAAGATTCCATTTCAATAGTTATATATTGAGGAAAGGCAAATGTGTCTATGCAATCGACATTGACATATCTTATACGTGACTCTAAAGTTGAAGCATACTTCCAGGACCACTCATTATGCAAGCTATTTTGCAAAAAAACATATTCTTTATATGATGTTCTTGCAACTACGTTTGTTGCGACATCGTAAACAAGACTTATTGGCATAAATGAATGATTTACATACTTTGATACTCTGCAAGAAACCAAGACCTTTTCCAATGGTGCAATTGCGCGATAAAGAGATATAGGGCTTCTTCCATAAAGCCACCAATGCTTTTTTCTTCTTATATCATCAGGATTATTTTTGAGCTTTTGACGTTCAGGCTTTACTAATTTTTCAACAATTTCAAAACAATCAGGATATTCTTTCCGGCATTTTTCCTCAGGCCAGTCAAAGAAGTTGATCACCCAACGGCTTGGTGATTGATCCGGATTCGTATTTAAGTCCTCGCCATTTAGATAAGGAAAGAGTACATCTTTATTTTTATGATTCTTTTCAATTAGCTTTATGGCTTCATGTGGTTCAAGAACAAAGCCCTTACCAAGCACAATGGATCCTTGAAAGCTTTTGTCTTTATTCTGAAGCAGTGGATAAGGATTTCCTGTTGTTTCTGTATCATCAAGATAACCTGAAATGTGCTTAACAACCTTATTGCCTAAAACGCACCGTTGCTTCCATTTGCCCTTGAAAATGTTTACCAAGGAGACTTCTACAGCAGCGAGTCCAGGCCATTTCATTGAACGAACAGC
>Ga0154622_1236_pt1 | contig 10798 bp, 10 predicted proteins | sample Rifle2008BG13ft_FD_116051 | JGI IMG/M metagenome (GOLD analysis project Ga0154622, IMG submission 116051) | Candidatus Fischerbacteria bacterium RBG_13_37_8
CGTAATACTTAAGACCGTTCTTGCTATTATAATGTAGTATTTCTAAATGCATGGCTTCACTATACTATAAATAAAATGCAATGTCAAGAGTTAAAAGCAAGAAATGTTGCAATTACATGGCTACAAATGAAATAATAATCAACCATCTATTGCTGATCCTGACAGTATTACCTCTATGTTTTATGTAGTGAACTTAAGTTATAGCAGGAATAGAAGAATCATATACAATAAGGCGCTTGTGCAAGCTCCTTGAACATTCAAACTCTAATGTCAAAATTGAAGCCATTGAGTTACTATATGAGCTAAAAAGCCCATTTTCAATAGGAATTTTTAAAAAACATTTGTTGAAGGAGAATGAAGAGCCGGATGTTAGATATTGGCTGGTTTTTGCATTATGCAAATTTGGAACAGAAGAAGCTTTTGAAGCAATATCACAGGCTTTAAGGGATGAAAATGAAGTTTTATTGATGCTGGCAATAAGGAATGCGTTCGATACATTTACTAAAAATGAGCTCAAAGAAAAAATAAAGATTCTATGCGAAGTATGCTTTTCCAATGATAATGCACATGGTGAATTAATTATAAAAAAATTGTATCAATCAATTACAAAGGACAAAAAAATTAAATTTGCTCTCCTTAAAGAAATCGATAAAAAATATAAAAATAAGAAAAAAATATTTGGAAAATACATTTAAACGCAAGGGGGTGCGTATGAAAGGAAAAACTACAAAAGGCAAAATTTCATTTTTCTTATTGATAGCACTATCTTTTATTATTCTGTGCAATTCATGCTCAAGCAGCAAGGATAATCCCGCAAATACCACCGCTAAAAAGAATAATCACGTGAATAGCGAAATAACCAAAATTGCCGATGCTATTGTTCCTGAGGCAGGAAAGATAATGTCATCGTGGACAGGAAAATCGGGAAAATTATTGCTTATCTTCGAAGAAAATCATATGTCGCGTTGTGGGCAAGTAGAAATGGCATTAATGCTTACCAGATTACACGATCTTTATAAGGTGAACATCATCGCGTTGGAAGGAGCTTTTTCGACAGGTAAAAATATTGATGCGAAATGGTTCCATAATTTAACGGATAGTAAAACGAGAGAAGATACCGCTCTTACTCTATTGAAAGAAGGTGAAATCAATGCTGCTGAATTCATGGCTATAGCTTTTCCTGATGTGAAAGTTTATGGAGTGAAAATGAAGCTGAATATACATTTGATATGAGTCAATTAAATGAAAGCGCAGTTGCGATATACCTTTTTGCTATTGGAGAAAAATTATTTCCCAGGGATGAGGAAAAAGTTGCACATTTAAACGGATTGATTGAAAAACTTGATGCAATTACAGAAGAAAAAGAAAAGCAACAAAAAATGAAGGAGATAATGGAGTATGTCATGGGAGAAAATTCCTGGACTAAGGAGCGATATAAAATTGTGAGCGACCTGAAATCTAGTTACTCGATAGAGCAAAATCTTACTTTATTACAGGAGATCAAAGCAAAAGCCAAAGAACTTGATGTGCAGACTGGCGAATACGAAAAGGATTTTAATAAATTAATAGAATTTTATCAAAAAGCAGCTCAAAGAACATTTACTATAGTAGATAAAACAATGCAGCTATATAATTTGAATCAAGGGGACATTATTCCATTGTCATTGGGTGCTGCCCATACAGAAAGAGCAATAACATTACTTAAAAGCAAAGAGATCTCATATGTAGTGATCAAAGCCAATTCTTTCAGCCTTGATAAAGATCCAAGCTTTCTGTCTGTGGAAGCTTATCAACGCAAGCATGATAAGCTATCTGTGGATGATAAAGGTTTATTGGGTTCATTTCTTGATACAAGATGGAAACCTCCAATAGTACTAGAACGAGTATGGTTTAAACAAAAATCAGAGCTAATATATATTACTACGATAATAGCTAGGGAAGCAGCAAGTGGCGGAATACCGCCTTTTGACAATATCAAGGATGAGATCAGCAAACTTAATTACATCACAATTGATAAACAGTCTTTGAAGATAGATAATGGAGAAGTAATTTTTAAGGTAATGGGGCTAGGAGAGAATCGATGGACTATATGGGTACGAGCAGCAGTCATATCACCGGAAAAACAAGAGTCTCTGGAAGAAAGAATCAAGAAGATATTGGATGAAGTTAAAAAAAATGAAGATGTCTCCAAAAAAAAAGGAGAATTGGAAATAAAGAAAGTAGCTAATAATACAATAGCTGCATACTCATCAAATAGAAGCGCAATAATGAACATAAGAATCAGCGGCTGATCAATACATTTACGAATCCCAAATGCCAGGTTTCAGCTCATGTAGTCATTGAAAGGGATGGTAGTCTTATCCAGATGGTGCCATTTAATAGAATTGCCTGGCATGCAGGACAAAGTTAATGGGATGCTTTGACGGACTTGAATCGTCATTCAATAGGGATCGAGTTGGTAAATGCCGGAAAATTGGAAAAATGTGGAGAAAAATGGAAAGCATGGTTTGGCGCTTATTATGATATTTCTGAAGTGATTGTTGCAATGCATAAGAATGAAATTCAAAGTGCTGGCTGGCAGATATACAGCACCGAACAAATCGAAACTGCCATTGAGCTTTGCAGTCTATTAGTGCAACATTATTACAATGATGATATGGATTTAAAAAATGTAAAAGTATTTATTCTCGATAATTACTCTCATTCATCGCTTATACTATTATGATGATTTAAAATCATGAATACTACAATATTTATTAAAAAGGATTAATATGTTTTTCTGCCAAAATAAACCAGGCAGTAGCACCCACATGAAGTCTTTTATAATAAAGCCATGGAGAGCCATCCGGTAAATCAAGACCTGTTGTAAGACCATCCTTGTTTGCAGCGGGAAAACCTCCCGATGCATCTTGCATTCCTCTTAGAAAACTGACAAGCAAATCACCTTTTTCTGTTTGGCCTACATAATAATAAGCAGCCGCCATTTGTGCCGTCCCTTCTAACCAGATACCATCGCAGTCTTGATTAAAATCAAATCCGTTGCCTACTTTGAGGTGATTTTCAGCATAGGTTAACGCTTTTATATATTTTAAGCTTTCCGTTCCAAGAGCCAGTAAAGCCCAGGCTTGAACATCTACAGGAATAACAGATTTATTGATCGTTGTGCCGTCATCAAGTGTACCAATCCAGAACTTCCCATCATTTTTATCCCACATGGAAAGAAAAAATTTCCTGGCATGCAGTGCTCTTTCGTACCATTTTTTCTCACCAGTTATAAAATATAATTTTCTGAAAGCTGAATATAGATCAATATTATGCTCTGTGGATTTGTACATAAGTTTTATTTGGCCAGGCTTTTCCCATCCTTGAAAGCCTCCTGTGTAACCCCCGTTTCCTCGTGCATCCCGGCAATTACTTTCAACCCATTGACCAAAATCTCTGACGGCATCAAGATATTGGTTTTCTCCAGCGACTTCATAGAATGCTATAAGTGCCAGCATTGCCCATGCCACATTTCCAGTCGCAGTACTCACTTGGTATTCATCTTCTAACCATTTCTCTTGACATTTATCATACCAACCAGGCATTCTTGCTGTATTAATCTTACCATTAGGAATCCAACCAGGCCAGAGGATGAGATCGCCTCCTTGATAAGCATTGCGAATCCTGTTATCTTCAAAATAGCGGTCATGTTTTTGAGCATATACTAACGCATCTGCAATGAGCCTCGCTCTTTTAAGATCTCCTGAAGCAAGAAATGCTATGAGTGCTACGCTATTGTCATATGTGAATGCAGCATTGCGCATTATCATATCGAAATCTTGATTTGATTTTTTCGTTTTATAGCTTATTGAAAAACGAGGTTCATGTAGCTTGGCTTTATCAAATTTAATATCATCAAGGTAGAAAGTAATATCCGAGAAACTATTTTTGAATGCATTAGTAGCCCACCCGAAACCTCCAAGCACATAACTGATATCCTTGCCCGTCAAATCTATTGTGTATTGAGTCCAATCGGGCTTAAGCGTGAGATAACCTAGCGTTAGTTTATTAGCTGAATCAGGATAAGGCATAGGAGGATTCTTTCCTACTCCAAAAGCAAAAAATTCTACTTGCTCTCCACCTTGCGCTCCTTTAGCCCAAAAAGTGATTCGTGTAGCGCGCTGAAGATTTATCCCAGCATCAGGATAATCACCCCAATTCGGACTTGGCTGCGTTTCATCTCCTTGAAGCACACCATTCATGAAATACCACCCACCCCAATTATTATAGGGATAAGGCATTGACAAAAATGATGCTTTTATGCAGTTCACACCTTCATACTGTTGTACCTCAACATAAGCTTCATCCATGTCAGGTACATCATCTTCGCCTCCTGGTCCAAAAAATTTTCCTCTTGCTACAAAATGATTTCCCGCTGCATTAGCATCGGTGTATACATTAAAACTTTTGTGATATTGATCAAGCATCATTGATAACCAATTGAGAGTTGGATCAAAACCATCTTCCTCGCTTTCCTTCACATAATTCTCGCTAAATAAAAGGCTACCCATCAAAAATATTAAACAAACTTTGATTACTAAGATAATTCTTGCCACATTCTATTATAAAGACATAATTGCTAATTGTCAATATTTATGAAATTATAATGAATATTATTTTGCAGCCAAACATATTTCCAATTGCTAATTTCTTGTTTGTTGAACAACATCCCTGATCCTTTGCCTTTCTAATGTAGCACATTAGTTATTGCAAGCTCAATAAATTAGTATGCTATTGTTCTTTCAATATAACAGCTTTTAATAAGCACTTGACTTGTTTTACCGTAATTGTTACAATATATATATACATTATAATGATATTAGTAAGCAATTATTATTTCCTTTGAAAGTACAAATTTGAGGAGTAATTAATGAGTGACTTGAGGTGGTAAATAATGCAAAAAATATTGCTATATTCAATATTATTTAATTCATTATTGTTCATTTTTGTACCATATCAAATTCAGCCTGAGGAACAACCGTCTTCAACAAAAATGAACACTCCACGTCTTATATCCAAATTCATAGAAAATAACTATGCACCGATCTATTACGCTGTTCCTCCTAATAATAACTGTGCAGAGGCAATTTCTGTGAGCAATGGAACATATTATGGTGATACAAGTACAGCCACACCGGACGGTGTATCTGCTTGTGATAATTCATCACCTCCACTGGATGTATGGTATAAATATTCCGCAACAGCAACGGGTTTAATTGTGATAAATACATTTGATTCATATTACGACACAATGTTATCGGTATATGCCAACTGCCCTGGCAACGAGGAAAATGAATTAGTGTGTAATGATGATTGCGGTAGCATGCATTCCTGCTTATCTTTTTACGCACAGGCAGGAAAAGATTATCTGATAAGAGTAAGTGGTTTTAACGGGAATTCTGGATTGTATACATTAACAATTAGTAAACCGGGCTCCATTTCAGGCACTGTAACTACATCTATTCCATTACAACCTGTCCCCATCGCAAATGTCGATATTTATTTATATAATTCCGATGGAATGTGGATAGCAAGTGCATTAACAAACACTCAAGGAAACTACACACTTGCAGAGCTAAATCCTGGCAATTATTTAGTCGTCACAGCAAATGATAATAATTACATTGATGAACTTTATAATGATATAACATGTGAACCGTGGTGTAATCCGCTCGCTGGCATTCCCATTGTTGTTCTAGAGGATCAAGATACCCCAAATATTAATTTTGAGCTTACCCCTGGCGGCCTCATAACAGGTTATGTAAAAGAATCCGCAACCGCATTACCTATTCCTGATGCTTTAGTTGATATATATGACTCAAATGGAAATTGGAAAACATACGGAATAGCAGACTCTTCAGGATTCTATTTTTCCAGGCATCCATTGGTAACAGGAAATTATTACGCACTGACCAGGACTGCCGGAAATTATTTAGATGAAGTCTACAATAATATACCGTGTGAACCTTCATGCGATCCTACTACTGGAACGCCTATCTCTCTTGTTGCTGGGCAAAATAAACCTAATATTAATTTCAATCTTAATCAGGGAGTATCTTTGGCTCAGTAGCGGCGGTTCCTCATCCTCCAGCATTAGTGAATATATATGACTCAACTGGCAATTACGCAGCAAATAGAATCATTTTTAGCTACATTCTGCAATCATTTAAATTTTCGCAATCTATATTTTTTTTCATAGTGTATACTTTCAATCCCGACATTTTGTATACTTTTAGGAATTATCAAGTCAATGTTTCTCCTCCCACTAAAACGTACTATCAATAAATCATCAAAATTATTTCAAGATGAGAAAAATGAGGATGCTTGAGATAATATTATTATAAACTCTTAAGAATACTCGTTTGTTTATCTTAATGAAATTTTGGCAAGGAATTTGCCTTTCTTTTTTATTCGATATTAAAAATTATTGCTTTAATGTTTCGGCTTTTGTAGTAGTAGATTATGAATAAAGAACAAATTAGGCATCAAAAATTTTTATTCGGCTGTATAAGAGATATGCATTATTTTAGGCAACATTAAAATACTTGAAAGGAGGCAAGCAATGTCAGCAAAAATATCCCAATCACCATTCTTGGATGTCAATAGTTTCGCCATCAAGGAAACACCAGCGGATACCAATTCCATTAATACCACAAAATATCAGGCAACGCCTTTTTTATCAATGTACGAGACATTTGAGGGTGATGCTTCAACTGATCCAGCCACAGAAGAATGCATGGCTTTCCTTAATGAGCTTTATGATGAAGAATTCGATCAAGCGCTCTTTGAGCTTGCATGTGAGGCTGTCCCTCTTTATGAAAATCAATTAACATACTCACGTGGTGATTTCGGCGCAATAAATCAGGGAGCCGAGCGGATTCTCGAGCAGCATTTCGAGCCTCTTGCCAGAGAGGCTGAGAGAATGATGGAAGTTCTGGCAGAAAAACTATCTCAGTATGATCCGAATGTCCTCACATCAGGAGAAATCGAGGCTGTTGTAGATCAGTATAGACCTTCGATTGAATTAAGTCCGGATTTCGATAATTTTATTGGATCGCTCAAAAAAGCATTTAAGAAGGTCGCTTCCAGGGCTGTGGATCTGGCAAAAAAGGGTGTTAGTGTTGCGACGACTCTCGGTCTAGGGCCTATCCTTGGAAAACTGAAACCACTAATAAAGCCATTGCTTAAAAAGGTTCTGAACATTGCTATCAGCAAATTACCTAAACAGCTTCAACCCATGGCACACAAGCTTGCAGAAAAACTTCCCTTATTGCTGGAAGTCGAGCAGGATACTGATCTGGAGTCAGGAAATCCTTCAAGCCCTAGCATTTCGCAAATCCAATACGAGTTTAACCAGCAGGTTGCTGACATTCTATTCGCTCCCAGCGAAGTCGAACAAGAATTGGAGATTGCCGAAATTCTGACCGAAGCTAAAATGCCAATCGATTATTCGCTTAACGAGCTTGATCGCGCTCGCTCTCAATTTGTGGACTCGCTTAGCAAGCTTAAGGAAGGGGAGGATCCAGCGCCCATTATTGAAAATTTCCTTCCCGCAATCCTGCCGGCTCTGCAATTGGGAATTAAACTAATAAGTCGCAAACGCGTAGTTGATTTCCTTGCAAAGCTTTTGGCTAAGCTAATTCAGAGATTCATTGGCCCGCAATATGCTCCTGCACTTTCCAAGGCGATTGTAGATGCTGGTTTACGACTCATCAGCTTGGAGGCTTCTCCGGAAGACGAGAAAGGCGCTGCAGGCTCAGTAGTAGCAGCAACCATCGAGGAAACTGTTCGCCGCGTTGCTGCTCTGCCAGATCATATATTGGACAACCAGGATCTCTTAGAAAGCTACGCTTTGCAATCTTTTGAACAAGCAGCCACGTCGAATCTACCGCCTGTCCTTCCAGAAGAAGTATATCGCAGGCGCCCGGACCTTATCGAAGCAAAATCAGTCAGAGGCACCTGGATCCCAATGCCATTGCGTAGTCCAAGGAAACGCTATAAAAAATATAGTCGAATCTTCCGATCCATACTTACACCGCACAAAGCTTCAGCTATCATGTCATTTGGTGGCGCACCGCTGAGTGAGTTCCTGCAAGAACAACTCGGTTTTCTCCCCGGTGAGGATATCGAAGCGCAAGTTCACCTCTACGAAGCAATGCCGGGCACTATGCTTCCGGATGTAACCCAGCTTGAACAGAATATCCCCGGATTAGGATCAACTGGAGCTTATGTTCAATTGCACCCGCTCACTCAGCAAGCAGCAAGCACATTACTGGAGGAACCTGCGCTCGGTCGCGATGTAGATCCACATTACTTAGCTGGACCTTTCGCAACTGAGGTCGGGCAGAGATTCTACTACCTGGAAATCCCAGGAAAGCGTCCTTTGATGACATCAGAACCTAGCGGACGGAGCGCGATACGGCACAAAACCCGGGTAATCCTGGTGCTTGACTTCCGCGGTAATCAGATCAGGCTTTCCTTGTACCTGAGCGAAATACGAGCTCAGGAAATAGCATTGAAACTGCGTCAACAAGAACATACTGGTGCGATCGCAGTGTACCTTGGGAAAATTCTGGAGCGAGGATTGAATGCGGCTTTAAAAGGAGGATTTGGAAGCTTGAAAATAATTCACGAATCTGTTACTCCAGACCGATGGGCAAAGGCTCTCCAGCGTCTGCCCGTTTTTGTTACGCAGACTCTCCTCAGTCAATTACAACAATGGGTACTTAAAGAACTCCCCGCTTTCCTTCAGAAACATTCACAGCAATTCATTTCTGCTGCGGAGCAACCAGTCGATGGAGTAACTCTTTTAATCACCATCGAAAATCCTACAGGATTAGCTGAGCTTCGTAAAGCTCTCAAATCCAAGGTGCTTTCGCTGAAAAAGTTGAAATTGTCTGACGCCATGCCAAACATAAATATTCGCATTGCTCCGGGGTATCAACATGAATGACCTGAAAATAGTCATAAGAGGACAACTTTCCTGCCAGGTAGCGCACTGGACTGCTGCCGTGTCTAGGCTCCAGAATATGGAAGCAATGGCTTCAGCAGGCGCTTGGAACAATCTTGAGCAATATCTCGGAGTGTCTATCAGGCAACATTTAATAGAAGTTGTCAATCATTTAAAACGCCAGGCAAACTTGTTGTATGCTGCTCTCGATGCTGCTTCATCTCTATCAGATCTCGAAGCTGTGCAGCGGCAACTTTTATTGTTTCGCAAGCAATATCTTCGTGCTGAGACGACGCTCGATTTTTACAGTGATGCAATCAATACCCGGACTAATCCGACTATTACAGGGCTACTGAAGGCTTGCGACATCCTTGCGTATCGCAGTATGGCTAATATTCTCGATCAACTTGGAAAAAAAATTCCGGTTGTTCTCACCTACCTGGATAAAGGATTAGGCGCTTCTATTCTCAAGGCAGGACTACGTTTATGGGACTTGATAAGTCAAAGCCCGGTTGCAGCCATTAAGATCGCCCGTCACAATCTACAGCGTCCTACTGCGATTATTCATGAAGCCGGTCATCAAGTCGCCCATATTACAAGCTGGGATAAAGAACTGGGCTCTGTTCTCAAGGAGGAATTAAAAAAAATATCAACAGACTTAGCTGAAGTTTGGGTAATCTGGGCTTCAGAGATCGCAGCAGATGCTTTCGCATTCGTCAATACCGGCTTTGCCAGCGTAGCCGCTTTACGTACCGTACTCGCTGGAGAGACAGACCTTGTTCTTCGGCATATTCCCGGCGATCCACATCCGATCAGCTATATTCGGATTCTTCTTTGCATGGAAATGTGCCGGCAGAGCTACGGAAATGGACCCTGGGACGAATTAGCAATTGCCTGGACACATCAATACCCAATTAACAAAGCGATAACCGATACAGAATCGCTTATAAAAACATCGTTACCCTTGCTGCAAAATATTGCAGACATAATTCTGCATAAGCCTATGCAGGTTTTTCGAAGCCGAGCGCTCAGCTCACTCATTGATCCATCTCGAGTCAGCCCAAAGGCACTCGAAGAACTGGAACAAACACGTGGAATAGCTCTTTATACCTCGATGCACTGGATTTGGACGGAGGCTTTAAGACTTCTGGCGCTAACAGGCCTGCGCACCGAAATAATGCCAGAGCAAGCGACAGAGCTATGCAAGCAACAGGAAATCTGGATGATGAGACTCGGCGGAGCAATACAAGCAGCATAAATGAATTATAAGGAGGTATTATTATGGCAGCAAATCCCAATAGTAAAGATATCGTGAAAGAGTTCAAATTCATCAAGTATGTATTGCAAGTACCAGAGTCACAAAAGCCTGAGATTGATGATGAAAGGAAGTGGTATCAAGTAGAAAAACCACCTCAAGCAAAAAAATAATTACTAAAGCTAAGAAAGATAAAAAAGGAGGTATAAAACATGTTTAGACGCTTTGCAAGCAAAATCCCCAATGACGCTGAGCACTTGTTTAAAGAGCATCCTCTTGTGCTAGCAGCTTTAATGGAACTAGCCTGGGAAAATCGATTTTGGAATGACATGCAGGTAGGATCCCCGCACAACAGAAGTGCTCTCGGCAAATACCCGTTTTTGCAAAATCTTTTAAGCTTTTGCAATAATGCCAAACTGCCACCACTTAATTATAATTACAAATTGCCAACACTTGACCAGGATTATCAAAAACTAATAAATGATACAACCTTTTTCCATAAAGACCAATCACTTGTTCTTTGGGATCATTTGATCTATGCCTACATGATC